>Ga0157363_1002110_pt1 | contig 17276 bp, 8 predicted proteins | sample AttsexASBM1_FD_111477 | JGI IMG/M metagenome (GOLD analysis project Ga0157363, IMG submission 111477) | Fungus gardens microbial communities from leaf cutter ant in Ribeirão Preto, State of São Paulo, Brazil - Atta sexdens ASBM1 | ecosystem: Host-associated > Fungi > Mycelium > Unclassified ... | reverse complement strand
ATAACACATTACGCATCTTATGCGAGGTGCGTTCGAGTAAAAAAAAATGTTTGTATATATATATATATATAAGAATACGCTTAAAATATACTCTTTTTTGTAAAAAATATATATATATATATATATATATATATATATATATATATATACATATATATTAAAATATATCAGGCAGCGTAGAAAACCGGCATCTAACTTATTAATGACTTAATCTCAGTTTCAATGCGCATTGACACACATAACGCGGATTTCATTTGTATAGATAGATAAGTTAGTACAACAAATATTATCGATGTTAATTGCGGGAATTATTCGTAATACAATTAAAGGATCAATAGATGTACAGCTCGTTGAGCATAGATATTACGTCTATATATGCACTATTTAATTTTAATACCACGATAATAATATATGTGCGCGCGCACATCTCGTTAATATATATGTATACTAATGTATATAGATACCATACCATACTACGTACATAGATTCGCATACATGAGTCTAGGGCCGCACTCGCGTCGACATTAAAAGGCTCCAGAGTCTTGCGCGACCGAAATGTCACGATGATATCACGAGATTCTTATTCGTTAAAACTGATAGAAATCTAAAAGAATATAAAAAAACGATTGTCGCGCGCGCTCGCTCGCGTTATATGCAATTCGCTCGTCTCGTTCCATGATCCGAGAAGACGTGCTATAAGCTGCGTTATACTCACAGAGGTGTTCACAATAGCATTGATCGACAGAAAGGGAGAGAATGGTGAGGGAACAAAAGATCCTCGATTATTTTTATTTCAATTTCTTTCTTTTCGTTTGTGTGATTTCAGAAAGAAAAATTCTGTCATACAGTTACGAGTAACAGATCAAGCCTTCTCTCTCTCTCTCTCTCTCTCTCTCCCCTCCTCCTCTTCCTCCCTCCCTCCCTTTTTCTGCCTTTCTTTCTGTTTATTATGTCGATGTTTGAAATGACTTCCCGCGTATTTTAACAATTCGTAGTAGATTAACAATTCGTAGTAGTCTTTGAGAGTGTTATTCAAATATTTTGTTTTTGTCAAAGTCAGTTTTATTCAAATATAGTAACAACTATAGAGTATTCCAGAACTTCAAACACAATTTTAATAATATATTGAAAAAAGTCTTGATTAAACTAAGAAAAGGATCCAACAAAAATGGCATTTTGGTGAGAACAAGCAAAATCTCAGATTCGATAACTAGAAATTCTATATAAAGATTATGCGTTTCGCGGATTTTTCTCCGTGTCCAGATCCATTCTTGGAATGCCAACGTTTTGTGAACCTTGCAGTCCACTTCATCAGAGCGAGGAGCAATCTGATATTCCTATTACCATAATCTTTATATAGAAAGCACCGTGGAAGTCTTAAGAATATTAACTAGAAATTTTGTTTAATAAAATTTTGTTAGGTTTTACTACAATGCTATTCTTGCTGGATTTTTGTTGATTTAATCGCAACAATTTTTTTCTTAGAGAAATAAGTCGATTTAAAATTGATGAAAAACCTTACACTGAAAAATGTTCTGATTAAATCAACAAAAAAGTTCAATAAGAATGGCATTTTGATAAGACCAAACAAGATATTTGATTATTATGGAAACCCTTTCGTTAATTTAATCAGAACATTTTTTTCATCGTGATCAATCAAGAATTTTTCATTAATTTGAAATCAATTTATATTGTTCATAAATCTTTTAATAAATTCTCAATTCCAAGATAATTTAGAGGAAGATATTTATGGGAAATATTAGAAATTACGGTGCAAGAAATGCCTTTCGAGATTTTCTCTAAGAAAAATTTAACTCGTAAAATTTACTAATGGAATATTATTGAGACTGAAATAAAAAATTGTGGATCACTCTGCATATTTTTACACTCTGCATAAATTCAAGCAAAAATGTTGCTTTTCTTATGCTAATATCAAAAACTCTCAAACGTCATCAAAATTGCATATATGATATCGAATGTATTTTCATGAAACTACAAGTGTCACGTAGAAATATTATGATAAGACGATACGACTACATTTAGTTTTCCCAAAGCCAGTCAAAGCCTGACAAATCAACATGACAGCACCTGTCCCAATACAATGTCACGTGAGAACGAGCAAGCAATGTCACGAGAAATCAACGCAAAGGCGAATCCACCAGTCGCAACCTTGAAGAGGGTCATGTCTCGTAGACAACGTGTCATCGGGTTTTCTCTATAGCTATCCTTACATTTTATCTCTCTTTCTCTCCTTCTTGTTCTCTCCTAATCTATCCTTCTCTCTTTTGTCTTGCTCCAGCTCGCGTCGTCTTCGGCGCCATGCATGTCGAGGATCCCGGTGAGCTGGCCTCGCTTGTCAGAATCTTCCAGACGTTGCGGTGCTTCCCGCGGGGAGGTGCAAAAGCAGAAGGTCCATGATGAAGGGATGAGAGGGGAGCCACGGGAAGGGAAGAAGAGGAGCGTCGCGCTACGAAGCTGGACTGGATGGTAAAACGGGCGGAGGATGGACGGTGTTTGGTTGTTTGTAGAATCTGGGTGAGTGACCTGGGTCTCCGGCCGGCGGTTGGTCGCCTGGTCCGCCAGGAAACCTGTTTTCTCGGCCGTCTCTCCTTCTCGTTCCCCCTCTCGTTCCCCTTACCGTCCATGTGCTCTCTTCTCGGTCCCTCTCACTCCGTTTCTCCCGATGAGCCGGCTCGCCGTTGCTTGCTACACTCCGTTCCTCGCTCTCTCGCGAACTGAAAACGCCACAAATCGAGCCCAAGCGCGATTTCCTCGATATTGTTCGCTTGGATGGAGAAGTTTGAAGTTCCCGGGCGGAAAAGTTTTTCGCCAGGTGGATAGAAACAAGGAGAGAGAAAGAGAAAAAAAAAGAAAAGACTCTCCACACCGTTAGAGGAACGCGATCATCTGGGTCGTGATGATCCGGGTGAAAGTACTGAGCTAACGGGAACGTTTCTTCCCTCCTAGATATCGACAGAACGAGCAAAGATGCATACTGAGTACATCACATAGAGTGTACTCGAATATGATAGAGTACACTTAGAGAATGGCAAAGTACAGAGAATAGCAAATAAAACAGAATAGATTGAAGAAACTGTACTCTACTGACTTTGATATATAAAATAATTTTTTTTTATTCGCGCTTGAATATAATTTTTTAAAATGCGATAATTTTTATCAACAAAAGTACAGAAATTAAAATAGTCAAAATATCTACATTAGAATATACTATATATATTTTTACCTTTTACATATTCCACGTCTCTAGTGTTCTAACATAATCTAATGTAGGGTAAAATAGCACAATTTCAAATATGTACAAATGAATACTAAATAAAACAAAGTTTGAATCAAAATTTGAGGAAGCAAACTTAAGCCTCGAAAATTGGATTCAAATTTTATTTCGTTCAGTTGACAGAATTGTACTTACTATGGCTGTGTTTCAAAATTTACTGCCAGTACTGAAAATCTATAGTTTACGTTATAGGTTACGTGCATTATAAATTTTGGAACACAGCCTATGTTCGATATTATACTACCTAATTTTATGGATTGTATTTTTTTTTATTCTAACTTGTCATTTTTTGTTATTTATCCAATTGTATTCTAAATTTTCTAATATAAATTATAAGAACATAACTCATATATATTTTCCTATAATAATATTTGCTATTTTGTATCATACCTACACGGAGAAAATGATTTTCCTAATAAAGTATCCAAAAATTTAGCTAGATCTAAAAATAATTTTGTTAGATCATCAAAATTTTTTAGGTGAAAACTCAAATTGATTGTTAAAATGTCAAAAAATTTTGCTGGTCTAACAAAATTATTTTCAGATCTGTATCTAGCTAAATTTTTAAATTTTACAGCAAAATCCCTCCGTGTAATTATGTTCCAATTATTATATTATTTTGATGAATTATGAAAATCTACATTTTATTCTCTAATAATATAGTTGTACGTCCATGTCTTTATGTGATGCATGTTCTCAAATACTAGATACGTAGATATCTTAGAAAATATCCATTCGTGTTTACTATATAATTTGATTTTATCATTACAAAAAAAAAATTTTCTGATTTAACTCTAATAATACGCATATTTTTATTCATTAGTAGTTCGTCAAAACTTAAATTTTCGCATCTCTCTGGTATCAAAGTACCTTCGTCCAGTCATATTCAACGACCAATTCAACGGTACTGATCCAGACGAGCGCGTAGGTGTATAGGTGACGCATATACAGGTGTGCAATCCGTCTGCGTCGACTACGACACGCGAGGGAATGAATGCATATAACCGTGCGCGCGGGATACTTAGGATTATGCAAGCGAATCCGCTTTCTACGTGGGCTTAGAATCTAGGTCGGACACGAAGTCATTGTTTACAACGAGCCACCGGCGCGGATAGATAGGTTCGCGCTCATAAACGTATGAAGATTGTGTCTTTTAAATATTTCACGCAAAGAGACAAATGAGTGATTCTTCAAGTGCAACACAGGGATCATCATCATCATCATTATCATCATCATCATCATCATCATCATCATCATCATCCCGAGAATGTGCATTGAGAAGAATTGAAGTAAATTACAAATTATATATACATCAGAAATTAAATATACATCACTTTCCCGCATTATTCAAAATGGATTCATCGAGTCTTCGGAAGATGATAATTAAATGCATATTATAGCGTGACACATTTGTTTCCACGTAGACAAACTATCGTTCGTGCTTTCATGAACCGAAACCAACAAAACATCGTGTTGCATATGGTAACATAGGGTTAAAGTCTTGTCACGTGATCTCTTGTTAATGACTAATCACGATAATATCGATTGTGTGTTGGAGCAACTCAGACTTAGAATCTGCATTCGATTCTGACTCTGAATTCATTAACAAGTAGTTCAATTTAATAAATAAATATATATTTCTTTAGTAATTCTATAATATAAAAAAGTTCATAAATCAAAATGCCAATTATGTATTGACCTAACAAATCAGACCTAACAGTATAACGCCAAGTGAAAACAGCTTTTGCAAAATGAAAAATAATACATGTTTTTTTGGGGCGAAATGCTGTTTTCTCGGAATGGTTAAGTAGGAAGCCCGCTAAAGTTGCTATTTCGAATGCATTGAGTAAGGAAAGTGGCACAAGGCAACGTGGGTGACTCGTTGCGTAATAATATTTGACAGACAAATAGGCGAGCGAAATATTTCTATTGCCGGAGAGACAGCCGCCTACGAAAGTAGAGAGAGAGAGAGATAGAAGGCGAGAAAAGGAGAAAAATATGTCTCCTTTTCTTATTCATTTGACTTTAATCGAGAATTTACTTAAATCTTTCCATACAAATATATTTTAGAAAGATTTATACATTATGTTACGTGATAAATTCTACTTTAGTCATTTTCTCTCTTCTTAATTCAAGTTAAAGTTTTTATTCTAACAAATAAATCCCTACTTTCATGTAATACAATTAATGTAATAATTTTTTCTTCGAATTATCACATGTTTTTTTTTAAGGTTTACTTATTAACAATGATAACAATATAACTATAGTACAGCTATGTTAGATATCAAAAAAATGATAACTCAGTCTCTTGCATTAAATAACATTTTGTTTACATTTTGTTTACATTTTACTTCCATATATGTCAAAATGTATATGAATCCACTTCTGGGTTAGCGTCAGTTAAAAGTAAACATCGTCCATATTAATATATACATTTAATAAATAATAAACTAAATTTTAGTCAAATTTAATACATTTTCTTAAGTTAAATTGTTTAACTCCATTGTTTTACTTAAATTAACGATATATTGAGAAAGTGACGAACTATAGAAATTATTAAAAATAATTCAAATTAGATATAATTTAATATTATGAATTTAACAGTGTTACTTTTGTAACGTTTTTATTTCTCAACGGATCTTGTTCTTCAAACGCGAAATATGTATTTAATTATCAGTTCCATTCTGTATCATATCGGTAACAATATGAATCCTATAAGGTGCACATCAAAGCACGTTTTCTGGTATCGCGGTCGTTGCACTCGTATTTTAATATTAGAATGCGACCGATACAGTCTTCGTGATAGAGTCTTTAATATAATAATGCGGTCTGACACGAAACGGCAACTCGGTAGACAATTTGTTGAAAGGAATTGATTCGTCGTTATATGTGCGAGGAATCATTTAAAGTTTCATAGTTATCATGCTTATGAATATGAATATCAACATGAAAATAATTCACGCAACAGTTTCGTATCTCGAGAATTTAAACAAAAAACATGCTATTTATCGTATCAACGTACAAACGTAATTTTATTATTTAATATAGAATATTTAATTAAATAATAAAACCAAAATATATATTTTATAGCTCTTTTTATTGTATTTAATCTTTCCCCATCACAGACCTGAGACTTCTTTTTTTTTAGTTATTCGATTAATAAAAAGAAATTGCATTGTTATTTTTGCGTTTTTAATTGGCATAATTAAGTAAAAACTTAAATCGACTTTTTAAAATTATATTTTATGTCAATTATATATCGATTATATCCACCAACGCCATTTATCTTAATTATACACACACTTAATTATACACACACAATTAATGTATTACGTATTATTTAAATCATTTGATTTCTAACTAAAATGTAAAGTAAATATACTTTTTATACGTCAATCACTTTGATTTCTTCGCTTCTATATTATTTCATGCAATATTTATGTGAATAATTTTTACTTTATCGTGTATGAGGTTATATAATGATTATTGAATTCAATGACAAAATAAAACATGAAACATAATTTCTATACTTTTTTAAAAAACCGAATTTAAAAATGGAAAGAGCCATCGATCTTTATGTATATATATATATATACACACATATATTAGATAAATTGATCAATTTATGCAGTAAACAATATATTCAATAACAACTCTTTTGTTGCTAGAATTTTATAGAAAAAAATATTAATAGGATATATATGAAGCACTAATTAGACAACATATTCTCTTTATAAAAACATCAGATTTAATTCTCCGTGATTTCTAGTAATCTGACAGTGACACGATTTGACCTAATCCTGCCAATAATCACGCATACGGTACAGATGTTGTTCGATCTCGGTAATTTCAACGTCGGCACGTTTCGGCGTAAATCACGAGACGCTGCCAGTGATTACGCGAGGAATGAAGACACCGATCATTTGTCAGAACGCACGCGCAGACCGCGTATATTAAGCACCTGTGGTCCGCGGAAAACTCATCGACTGTGTCTAATTGTATGACGCGGTAGACGGACAAATTGCGGGATTACAAAATAGCGCTTGGTAATGCGTACGGTGCAAATGATTTGCCGTGTTGCACAGTAACGCAACGCATCTGTTGTCTCTTTGTTGTTTGAAGTTTTAAGGTGAATACGCGGCGCACAAAGAACCGTCATGTTTCGCGATTACGTGAAATCATTCGCGACCGATCGCACCGATGCGTTTCGAGCCGCGATCTAATTCAACGCGAATAATAATCATCGTATGCAGCGAAGTGCAAGGAGAAACCCGGATGCTCGCGGAAGCGATTTCGCAGTAACGTATGTAAGGTACCTTCGGGCATGAGAAACCGTCATTTCGCGACAGCGCAATATCGATTTCGCCAATTGCAAAAAGACGAGCCAACTACACCGATCCTTCAACGTTACCGAAAAGAACAAGACCCCTTCTCGTTTATTCCTGCCGCCTCTATTTCTGTTTGCCAATTTATATACAAAGTATGACTTACATAACAAATGAGAAACATGACAGCGTATTTTCAGTCTTCCTCTGTCTTATACTCAGTTCCACCAATGTAAGATTAACTTTAAGATAAATTTATCTTCCATCGCTTTTTAATTCTTAGGATCAGAAAAAGATAAACAGTAAATTAAGCTGAGATTAAAATTGATTTACATTGATGGAAATAAGAAGCATTAGAACGCTGTACCTAATTTTTCTATTCTATTTAGCATCTAGAATTTTATATGTTTTATATTAATGTTACAAAAGTATTTAATGAGATATTTCGCAAGTAATATATAAAAATAAACGAAAGTGAATGAAATATTCTCTCAAAGCCATGCTTTGTCATGACAGCATCTATAAATTTCGAAATAAATTGTTATAAACGTGAATATCAAGATCATTATCAGACAAACGAATATCTTATTATCTGACAACTAAATTTATCTGATAAATCCTAGTCACGCATATGTCCACCTCAGTAATGTACGGAATTTCGAAAGCTTTAACTAGATGCCGAGGTTGCTAAACATAGATAACAAAAAAAAGGAGAAAAACATTGTAGCTAATTGTAAGACTCAGCAGCGAACGTTATTTTCGCATTTTGGGAATTTTAATCGACGACTCTAAGAGATTGTTTTCATAAAATCATGTTCCACATGAGAGGCTTCCTCAAAAGTATTCACTTACATAATTGAATTTTCCGCGCATGTTTTTGAATCACGCAGATGTTTATCCTATCCGTTATATCATCGATGAGAAAAACAACAATAGGATTAAAAAAGCTTAACACTTCTGGCAAAAAATGCTCTGTCATTATATTGTTATAAAATTGTAACTGTAAAATTATATGAACAAAACGTGCGATATTAAAGAAAATTACGTTAAATTAATTAGATTAACTTCGTATTCAAAATTAAAAGGTGTCGTTCAATCCGAAGAATCTATGCTTAAATTTTATAACTTCTTGCAAAAATAAAAATACAAGAAACTGCTTTCTCAAGATAAGCAACATATCAAAATTACAAATTTCTTCTTCTAGACAAGAGAATGTAATTTTTTTCGAGACAGCAATATAATCACAACAATGAAGCTTGAACTATTCTTGCTGTTATGAATTCTTTGCTGAATTATAAATCGCAATCTATTAATAATTCACTTCTTGAGGAAAGTAAAGAAATACAAACACCAAATACGTAAGGCTATTAAAACGATACGAGTTTGTTACGGATGTCATGACCGTGACTTTAGCAACTTTCTTCCCGATAAGATAAGATAATACGCAACGCGCACTAATGAAAAAAAAGCTTTTCGCAACATAAAAAAGTTTTTACAGTTTACGTACAACACAATATGCAATGATGCATACGCGTAATCATGCTTACACGATACGGATAAGCGATGCGTTTCCGTTCTTTATTTCAATTAGTCCGAAAATCAAGAAATCTCGTTTGCATCTTGTTAAAATTACGACAAAACTAAAATAACTACTGCATTCAAAAATAACCTTTTGAAAATTCGCTGGGATTTGCTTCGCACGTACGAAAGTGCTTATCGTCACTCGCGAATTTGTAGACACCCCCGTCAGATTTGACCCGGAATTTCTCTCGCAATTTTCGACGGCAATAAAACATCGCCCCGCTATACAAATTATGCGAAAGTGTTGGGTACGCGATGCCGTAGTGACCAGAACGCGATTTCGCGAACCGCAAATTTCAGGGTTTGTAGCACGATCGCGAGTCCTCGATAATTCGGGGGTACCATCGTCATCTCACCGATCCTTGCAACAGTTCCCCTTTCACCCGATCCTAACCAACCGATTCGCCCTCTCCCAAATTTTTTACTGGCCAATGCACCTTCCAACCATTTCTGCGTCACCGCATTACCTTGTACGTCTTCCTCGAGGCTTCGTATATTTCGTGCACCGAGTATAACGGTGCTTCTTCGGAGACGCGGCAAGTGCGCCGCAAAAGCGGCATTGAAACAATGGAAAGATTTATACGAAAAATCTCGCTATATGTATACATACATATATATAATGCATATGTGAATCAAGGAACCCATAATGATTTTAAAATAAATATCTTTCTACAGATTTCTCATGATAATAACGTAAATTTCAAAAAATAGTTAAAATAAAATTATAGAATGTATTCTTAATACTTTGATAACAATTGTAGTTGCTTACAATATTTCAATTGCAAACTTTATTGCGTATGTACACAGAAAGAATGATTTTGAAGTACACAAAAAACATATTGTATTTGTATGTAGAAACGATCTCCATTCGAGACCTTGTTAAAATTTTGTGTTGAATTTTTGTATCTCCGAGTATAATTTAATACAATGAATATTTTGTGTTAAACTGATATTCAATGTTTCTTAGTTAAAATAACACAATTTATGAATAAGTAAATAAATAAAAAAAAATATTTTTTTAAAACGAAATTTTAAGATAAATAAATAAAATGTATTAATTTTACATATATTAAATTTATTGAAGCATATTGATTTAACATATACATTATAAATGTTAATTTTACTGAAGAAATGTAATTACTTACATTTTAATTGCATGTTGTGTTACATTTTTGTCTTACCTTTGTATTACCTTCTAATACATTCATCGTTTTAAATTAACACATAAATTCTAGTGGACCATTTAAGACCATATAAAATGTGTTTTTAATAGAAATTTCCCAACTGTATATCTAAAAATTTAGCTACATACTAAATAATTTTTAATCTTTTATCTGTCAATATAATTATGTAAGAAACTTAAATCGATCGCTAAAATGCTAAAAAAATTTTTGGCAATTTAAGCGTTCTGTAATTATCTATTTTTCAATCTAAATTTTCAATCTAAATAATTATTTTCAGATCTAAATCTAATAACTAAATTTTAAATACTTCAACGAAATCGTTCTTTCCGTGCGTAATTCCTGCAAAGTTTTCGAAGAATGTCTTACTTTCTTAATGTGAGAAAAAATCTTAAAAATTGTGTTTAATTTTATTTTATTTCAATGTTATTAAAAATCATATCTTAAGAAGTTATGCACTTTACCTAAATAAAAAATTTAATTATTTAAAGCGCATAACTTTCTTAAGACATGATTTTTAATAACATTGAAATAAAATAAAATTAAACACAATTTTTATGTGATTAATGTATAATATGTCTCACATTTCATTGTCACCTCAGTTTGCGATTTATAGTGTATTGTTAAGTTATGCATCATTTCACATCTAAAGTTAGCGTAGAGAAATTTCAAGGTGACGAGCACGCGAGTTTCATACCCGAGCACGCCCTTATCGATAAAACATCTATTTTCTCCGCGTTCGATATTTCAACGACTTGTCAATACTTCAAGGTTCTTCTCTTTATCGCCGACACTATCGACATGCGTAGTGAGAAAAGAAAGAGAGATATAAAGACAATAGTTTTATCTTATTCTTTCTTGTATCTTGGATCAGAAAAAATTATTTTCCTTTTTTCGAATATCTCGCGCGCTAGGATCATTATTTACCAGAATTTAAAACGATGGCCAAAAAACTTTCACCTTCGGCAAAGAGCCAGAAATTCTTATTGACCAAGTTCGTTGATACATTTGTCGCGAGCCGAGAAGCATGCAATAGCATTTTTCAAGACTGGGAAACCGGAAAACGGAAAGCCGCAACGGCCTGAATGGCAGTAATGATCCCGGAATATCTAATGGCGTTTGTAGTCGTTGACCCTTTAGAGGCGTCAAATACTAAACAGAACTGTCAACTAAATTCACTGCGGGAGGCGTCCGGATGCTTCTTGGCGCCGCGATAAATTCGCAGACGCCGCGAGGGCCATTAGGGATAGTTGAAACCGAGCGAACTGTTAATGAGTGCCACGAATAAGTATGGATATTGTTAACTCCGAGTGTCGGAGATCGATCGACTGCATCGCGACTGACAGTTAGTGTTGAATTGGATGAATGATGTAATTTATAAAAAGAAATGCTTCAATTGTCAGGATAATCTAATAAATAATCTTAGCATATAATTCAAGAATTAACAGCAATTGATAAATGGTAGTTAAGTGGAATATTATTTAATATATTGATCGAGATTGTTAAATTTTTCGAAATTATTTTTGAAATTTAAAATATTTTAATAATTTTAATAAATAAAATAGATGGCTATGCAGACGATGGAATCGATAATGGATTGGATGAATAATTTATTTAAAAAATGTTTAAATTGTGGAATCATCTAAACAATTTCTAATATATAACTCAAGAATTAACAGCAATTGATATGGATTAGTTAAATAAAATATTATTTAATATGTTAATCAAGATTTATCATTGTTAAATTTTTCAAAATTATTTTTGGAATTTAAAATATTTTAGTAATACTAATGAAATAGTATTGTTATAAAAAGATGATTTTTTTATGATGTAGGAAACATTCTGTTTATTACAAAGACTCATCAAATGTGCATATCATTAGCTTTATTTTTGATTTGTGAAAAAATTTATGAAAAAATTAACGCGAAATATAAAATATAAATACATGCTTGTTATAAAATATATCGTTAATGGATCATCTGCATTATCAAATGATGATCAAATTTATATTGCATATAATGCATAATTCAAAATAAGATTCGATTTGAAGTGATAATGGAAGAATATAAAAAGATTTAAATTTTTTATTCTTTACCATATTAATATTTTATAATATATTAATACAAAGAAATTTTTTATCAACGTGTAATTAGATAATATCCCACATAAATGTATAACATTTATTGTTATATTTCTCTCATAATAAATATTAATATTCTCACCGTAATGACGTTTCTTTATCAAAATATTACATCCGAAATTCGGAACGTTCTTTTGAAAGCTTCTCAATAATTACAATGTTAATTAAGATAATAATACGTAGGTAAGCTAATATTATTATCGTCATCTAGATGACAGTTTTATTGGCCAATAAGTAATACCCGAGGACAACTGCTTCTTTTATTATATAAGAGATAAGTATTGCCTCTCCGAATTAATTTCGCACACGTATGTGTCCGAATGCTCCGAAATTCAACCCGTTGCGTAACGAAGCCATGACGATGATTTTTCAAAGACAATTTACTTGATTCGAAAACAAGTATTACAACTTTCGACGTCATGAAACGAATGCAAAAATCGACCGCTGAGACTAAGATTTTCCGAGATTTTATGCTCGACCGGTATAATAATCGCGGTCTTGGGCCACGTGGTATAATTGGCAAATATCACCAGCCAAGTAATACGAAACATGTACACCGAATGCCGTCGAACGTGTATTTGTGCGTGTTCAAACAACGTTGGTATGTAAGCTGGCAATGTCCTCGAAAACTGAAATAGTTATGACTTGATTTGAACGGAAAAGAAAAACACTTGACAGATAAGCTTAAGTACGTAATTATATTAATTATTCGTGATTGTCGCGAGCAATTACGACAATTAATATAATTCGTGACATATTCACATAATGTGTATATTCATAGAATTATATTACAGTAATATAATTCTACGAATATGTATCTATCTTTTTATTTAAGGAATATTAAAATTTGAATCAATATTTAAAAATATGATCTGCACACTTCAACAATTTTTATGATGAAGAAATGTTATAATTTTTAAAATGACATTGACTTATGATTTATAAGATTGAAATATTCGCGAATATTTCAATTCAAAATAAAACCGACCTCGAATATCATAAAGTCAAATATAGATATAATCATTAGTTTTCAATACTTATAAACTAGTACAATATGGAATGCGAATATAATAATCTGTATACATATATAATTATCTTCATTACCCACCCGAATTACAGATCTTGATCATAAGTACAAAGCACTCCCATAAATTTACATAAACGTTCTATATTTAACGAAAAATAATTTAAAAACAGATTTATTGAAATACTTTATTGTTATAATAATTTTAATATTGTTATTTTCTTTTTAGCTTTCATTTCAAGAAAATGTAATAAATTTAGAATGTTTTATATTTATGGCCAAGATTATATAATAAAGTGTAATTACAATTCATGTTTGACGTACGTCAAAATAGATATATTTATGATAATATGTGATTAAATAATAATATGCAATTCATGATAATATAAATTCTATTGATAATAAAAATATTAATAGAAAAAAATTAGGAACATGTCGAGTTTATTGTACTTGTTAAAATTCGGACGAATATTCGCGTAAAACATTCGCCATTGAAATATGCGACCTTCGATGAATGTCTTTCGAAAAGGCAAAGATACGCGTAATTTCTGCATTAAAATACGTATGTAAATTTCTAACCGCCGACTGCTTTATTTAATTTGTCTCGTATAAATCGAGTCTTGAATCTCCCATCTCGTGTTGAATGTACAAATTTTCAATATTGTTCACAAATATTTATAAAGCAGTTATAAATTTTTTTCAGAAACGCATACACGCTACGATCGATCGTCATTCCGTTCCAATCTTTCCATAAAATTCGAAATCGCTTAACTAACATCGTTTCATATTTTACATACATTATGATTAATGATTCACATTTTGCGTATCGAATAATATCCACGACTACAAATCGCTGGTAACGATGATTTTATTCCAAATAATGCAGTATGTTGTTGTAGCGTTTTCGAAAGAGCAACTATATAATCCGGCATTACAAAAACATTTTGCAATTTTAATTATTGTTCTGACCAAACAATGCAAACGAAATATAATCGTAAATATAGCAAGTAGTTCAATAGCCGTAAAATATTAATAAAAATGTGGCGTGACTTCGATGAAAGTCTACGTGTCGCGGAAATGATTTCTACACGCATCGCAATCGCGAGGTCTAATAATAAATTACGATTTCCCAATATTTATGGCTGTAATATCGAATCCAGCGGAGAATGATGAGACAATTTTCATTCCTTGTGACATGTTGCCATTGAAAGTGATTTTGCCGAAACGGGCGAGAATCCTGATTTTCATACTCCATTTTCGAAATGGAATAATGATCATCGAAAATTAGAGAAATATAAGAAGCTCATTTTTGCGAAACGCATTATGAGCTTTCTACCTATTATCTAAATTTAAGTCTTAAATAAGTCATAAGATATTAACCAATCACAGTCGAATGTGAGAAGAATAATCGATTACGATTGATCAATTTCTTATAGTTTAAGACTTAAAGCTTAGGTAATGATTTATTGTAGAAAGCCTATAATGCATAATAGACTTTCTGTAATAAGTCATTATCTAACAATAAGTTTCAAGTCTGAAGCCGTAAGAGACTGACCAATTCCAGTCGAATGTGAGAAGAATAATTGACTATGATTGATCAATTTCTTATGACTTAAAACTTAGGCTAAACTTAAAGCTTAGATAATGGCTTATTGTAGAAAGTATAATGAGCTATCTATCAAGAAGTTATTATTTAAGCTTTCAGTTTTAATCATAAGAAATTGACCAATCACAGTTGATTATTCTTCTCACATTCGACTGTAACTGATCAATTTCTCGGCTCAAGATTTAAAACCTAAATAACGGTTATAAACGGGAAAATCGATGTCTTTTATTTCGAAAACTTTGATTAGTTCATTTTCTCACGCATAATGCTTTGCGCTATACAAGATTCTGTATTCCAGTACATAGACTCGGAGAATATTCACACCAAAGGGTCACACCACGCCGCGATGTAAACATAAACGGTACGACGCGGCGCGACGCGAGGCGTCGCGCGCGCGACGCCAGGTCGCGGTGACCAACAATCGACCCGCGTAACAAACTACGCGGTAAAGACACACCTGAAACAAGAACGCGAGTCTGACGGTCTCACAGAAACGCGTAAAACGTGCGAAGAAAGAAAAGCGCGAGCAAGTTTTTTCAGGACACTCACCTGAAGGTCATGACAGCCGTTATCCCTGTGACTGGCAGCACGTATCACCCCCGCACGCCAACCCCACTCACTAATTTTATTCACCTTCAGCTTGGTGAAACCACTCACCGAGAGAAACCTCTTTCCCACGATCTCCTCGCGAAACTTGTACGCCATATTACGTTCGGTAAACCACGGCGTGCCGAATCCGCGACTTCGGATCGCCACAGCCGGGTCCGCCAGTCACCCTTTCCCTCGCACGGTCCCCTCCCCCCTCCCCCTCCCCCTCCCCCTTGCCCCGCGTGAACGGGCGCCCCCAGTCTCCCTCCCCCACCGTTCCCGCTCCTCTTCCGTCTTCTCGTTGCTCTCTTTCTCTCTCTCTTTCTCTCTCTTTCGCACGCTCACTTCACTCTCCCGGCCCCCTGACGCCGACCTGGTTTTTCCTTCTATCCTCCGAGGAGCGTGCCTCGCCCCCGAAAAGAAAAGAAAAACAACAACGGGCACACGCACCGCAAGAACACACCGTGGGGGAAGGGGACGCGACGATGGACCCTGTCACAAACGATCACTATTCCTCAACGGCACAAAGCACTACTCCGCGGCCGATTTTTTCCCGCCGAAGATCACGAAGGGCCATCGAACAACAGGACCATGAGGCATGAAGCGACGGCCGGTCACTCGTGTTATCCTTCCCTCGCTGCCGTCTCTCTCTCTCTCCCTCTCTCTCTCTCTCTCTCTCTCTCTCTTTTTCTCCTTCCTCACCAACACAATCCGCAGCCACTCCTTGCTCCTGTTTTGCACGTCTGGACGCGCGCGAGACACTTATTTATGTGAAAACGTAAATACGAGACTTCTCTCGCGCAACTTGAACAGTTATATCTTCTCCCTCTTTCTTTCTCTCTGTCGCGTGATCGCCGTTCGCGCCTAACTTGACGGTGTTTTCCCACTGCTCTCTCCCGGCGCGCGCGCGCGCGCGCGCGCGTCCCTATGGCAATAAAGGAGTCCGCGCGTCTCTCCACCTGTGCGCTTTTATTTTCGAATTAATGATGATATACGCGTCGTCGACCGACGACGCGCGACGTGCCGCGAAGACTGCGTGGAGACGACGCGAGGGAGTGAAAGAAAGGGATTCTCTCGCGTCTTCTCTCCCTCACTGTTTTGACGTCCGCGCGCGCGAGACCAAGATCGACCGGGCACACTTTTCAACTTCCGGGAGCCGCGCACCGGGTGTGTAGAAGCACTTTTCGTCGCCGCGCACTACGCGGGAGCGGACGATAACAGCAACGGTAGCAACACCACCAGCGCGGTAACCAAGTACTCCGAACGGTACCAGTGTGAACGTGAGAGTGACACACACATGACCGGTCAGTGATATCGCGTAGCGCGCACTGCGGGCGGACGGCAGGGAGGCACGGCTCCTTCCCGCGGCCCGTACACCCTCCCCTCCCGCCGAACGTGCGCGCTCCCTCCCACCCGTCTGGTTAAACCTCCTCCCGCCGCCGCGCCGCGCCGTGCTGTACTACAATCCGCTCCCCCACCTAACTCCGTCAAGCCGTGAACCAAGAGAGTGCGCGTTCTCTCCCTCTCCTTCTCTCT
>Ga0157363_1002109_pt1 | contig 17286 bp, 9 predicted proteins | sample AttsexASBM1_FD_111477 | JGI IMG/M metagenome (GOLD analysis project Ga0157363, IMG submission 111477) | Fungus gardens microbial communities from leaf cutter ant in Ribeirão Preto, State of São Paulo, Brazil - Atta sexdens ASBM1 | ecosystem: Host-associated > Fungi > Mycelium > Unclassified ... | reverse complement strand
TCGATCTCCAGACATCCCAGTAGAGAAGACCCAGAAACGGCAAGGACCAGAGAAACGAAAAGCTGCTCCTGAGGGGAAATTACCTATCTGAGCCTGAGAGGTGGGTAGAGGAGAACAACCTGCGAGCAATCCATTCCATCGTAAGCCCTTGGACTATGATTGTGAACACCACCACGCCATAACAAACCGGCAACAGCAACTCGCGTAAGTCTCCAGCTGGCAGTCCTAGCGCCAGAGAGACTGAGATGCCGCCACGCAGCCCCCCATGTCAGGATACCCAGAACGCGGCCCCGTTCCCATTGGCTGAGATGGGCCGGGAGCGTTGAAAAAAACACGCTCAAGGCCCACACAGCAATGGACAGCAGGATAATGGCAAGCGTCGCCAGAACTGCAAACAAATGCGGCTTAATTTCAAGGATTTCAAAGCCGATAAGCATGAACAACAGGACGTTCAGCACCTCGTCAATGAGCGTCCACGCAACGTCAAGATTCTTGCGAGATGCTTCGTCGAAAACGGAATAGCTGTAACTTGTTCCGAAGCAGAGTCCGGCCACGACCACGGCAATAGCTCCGGACATTCCAAGCTGATTGGCGATGCTGAAGGTTCCAGTAGCCAGCGCCAGCGATGTCAGCAGGTCGATATGCGGATCCCGCTGACCCTTGAGCATCCGCAAAGCAATCCATCCGGTCAATGCGCCCAACAGACCACCCCCACAACACATCCCACTGTCTTCTGCTTCGTTTTCTGCCACCAAGACCTCAGCAGACAAGTGTACACGTCCGAAACCGGAGCATGACCTTCGTGCAGTTGTGCGCCTTCTTGCGCAGAGTGCAGCACGAGAGTGGTTTGAAGCAGATCAGTTACGTCAGCAAAATGCCCAGACAGGCGCCACATCACCAGGAGACAGACCGCCATGAAAGTTGTCCTTTATGCGCGTTATTCCTCGGACAACCAGCGGGATGCCTCCATCGAGGATCAACTCCGGGCGTGCCGGGATTATGCTGACACACAGGGCTGGACGATTATCGACAGCTATTCTGACCGGGCCATTTCAGGAGCGTCCTTGATCCGTCCGGGGATCCAGGACCTCATCACGGATGCTAATAGCGGTCGCTTTCAGATTCTCCTGACAGAAGCGATGGATCGTCTGTCCCGCGATCAGGAAGATATTGCCGGTCTCTTCAAACGCATGAGCTTTGCAGGGGTAAAGATCGTCACGCTTTCAGAGGGTGAGATCAATCACCTGCACATTGGCCCGACCGGCACGATGAATGCGCTCTATCTCACGGAACTGGCCAACAAGACCCGTCGAGGTCTGCGTGGCCGCGTCGAACTGGGCAAATCCGGTGGCGGCCTGTGCTACGGATATGATGTTGTCAAACAGCGCGACAGTCATGGCGAACCGATTTGCGGAGAGCGCGCCATCAATGACGAGCAGGCCCAGATCGTCCGTCGGATCTTTCGGGACTATGCCGACGGTAAATCCCCCAAATCCATTGCGCTTTCTCTGAATGCCGAAGGCCATCGCGGCCCCCTGTCCGGGGCCTGGAGCCCGTCAACGATCAATGGCAATCGGGAACGCGGCACCGGCATCCTCAACAACGAACTCTATATTGGCCGACTGGTCTGGAACCGCCTGCGCTACATCAAGGATCCCAGCGCCGAGAAACGCGTCTCCCGCCTCAACCCTGAATCGGAATGGGTTCTCCAGGACGTGCCTGACCTACGGATTATCGAGCAGGATCTCTGGGATGCGGTCAAAGAACGCCAGAGCAAAATGACCTGGTCACAAAAAAACCGCGGCAGCGGCGTCCATCCCCTCAACGCCCTGCAACGTCCGACACATCTTCTGACGGGCCTGATCAAATGCGGCTGCTGTGGCGGAGGCTTTTCGATGATCTCGAAACATCACCTCGGCTGCTCAACCGCCCGCAATAAGGGCACCTGCGAGAACCGCCTGACGATCCGACGGGACGTGCTGGAAAAATCCGTGCTCAACGGACTGCGGACCCAGATGATGGATCCCGCCCTCTTTAAGGAATTCTGCGACGAGTTCACGCGCGAGATAAACCGTCTGCGGATGGAGAAAGGGGCTGATCTGGTCGCTCTGAAGTCCGAGCTCCCCAAAATCAATCGTGAACTGGACAAGGCCATTCAGGCTATTCTCGATGGCGTCCCGGGATCACGCCTCAAAGACCGCATCGGTCACCTTGAAACCCGCAAGGCCGAGATAGAGGAACGACTGGCGGAAGCCCCCTTCCCCGCTGCCTTTACTGCATCCCAACATGGCGGAGTTGTATCATCAGAAGATCGCGTCTCTTCACGATAATCTTCAAAGTGAAGTCAGCAGAACACAGACGATCGAAGCGATCAGGTCTCTGATCACGCGGATCAAACTCATTCCGGAGAATGGAGAACTAGCGATTTTTCTTGAGGGTGATCTTGCAGCAATGCTGGGATTTGCGTCAAACAGGAAGAACGCCATGCATCACCCTGATGCTGGCGTTCTTAGTAAGTTCTTGGTGCAGGATACATTGGTTGCGGGGGCAGGATTGATTCTCAAGTTGCGAAAATCGCAAGCTGAGAACAAAGCGGGATTAATAAGCTGTTTCGACACGCTTTTTTCTGCCTGCGCATGATCCCTTACTGAAATCAAAAAGCCCCTGCCCTCACAAAACGACCTATTTACATTGACGTGGCGGTCGTTCCGATTAGTGCACTATTTCGGCTTAAAACCGAAGCGCACGCCCTCGCCGAGAAGGCGGAGAATGCCATCCGCCTTCTCACTCATGGGATTTGGCAAGATGTCAACCCGTGTTGCATTCGAAGTCGCCGGGTTGGCGACGTAGATCACGACATAACGCTGACCAGACCGAGATCTGGCCGCCTCCCGTGCACTACGAACCTCTGTCTCTCCCATTTCGAACTGACACCGATCGCCCTGACTGGCTTTGACCTCAATGAGCCAAGTCCGATGATCATGCTTTAGCTTGAAATCGTAACCGAGGTCATCAGACCAGGTCTTGCCCTTCTGCAGGGCGCCGAAGCGCGAGACCCAGGCCTTATCGATGTCCTGATTGCGAAAGCGGTCCTTGAGCCAGTGATAGACGACGAGTTCTCCGAGGCGCCCGATCATGTCTTTTTTGGCCTGCGGGGTCCGATCCGGCCCGGGCGGCACATCGCGCGGATTAGGGTTCGTCGGTGGCTTGTTGGTCCGCTTTTCGAGCGAAGCCAACTCAGTCGGTATGGTCAGGCGAGCGGATTTGACCTGCTTGGAGAGCCGAGCGGCGATCTCGGCCGAGATATCCGTCCAATCCGCATGTTCGGGATCGACATCACGACCGTTGACGCGAACGGAGCGCGCCTTGGCTGCGCGTTCCTCCGCTTCGCGCTGAGCCTCCTTCAGCGCAGCGTCGATCGCACCAGTACCTATACCCAGCGCATCACGATCAAGCGTGGGATCCATACCATCGGGCCAAAGGCCGAGTTCGACGCACCAGACGATCAGTGTAGTCTCATCCATCGGCTTGAAATCAAGCGCGCCAATCGCGTCTAGCTTGGCGCGAATATAGTGTTCGGCAGTCTTGGACTCACGCCAATAGTCGGGAATACTCGAGGGTGGCCCCTTCCACCAAGCCCGCACAATGGGCGCCGCCGCTGCGGCGAAGCGGCCTATCGCCGACAGATTAGCCGACCGAACATCCGCAAGATCGAGCAACGCTTGCGGGTTCTTGCCAATCGCCGGGGCTCCCGCACTTTCGAGCCACCGTGCTAGATGCTCCTCCAACGCGACTTCCGGCACGAAATGGTAGAGCCGGAGCCAAGCTGAATCCGGTTTCATGGATCGAAGGGCGTCGCGGAGCTGCGCGTAGTCAGGAGCGGGCGTAAATGCATCGAGCCTTGGCGCGACCGCATTGCGAAGCGCCTCCAATATGGAGGTCTCATGTTCAATCACATAATTCAGGAACTGTGAGGCGTGGACCGCAGGATATGTCAGCGGTTCGCTACCTGTCTCCTCAAGACTCTCATTGAACCGCGCAAAATCAAAGTCCAGAAGCTCACGAAACTGCGTGGCAGATTGAGCTTGCCGGCAGGCATTGAGGAGCGCGTCGGCATCCGTCGAGGCTACGGTGATGAGAGGCATCAGCTCAGCGAGCAGACGCGCGGGATCTGCACCGTGCTCGGCCTCAAACCGATCGCAATCGTTCAGGGCTTCCGGTCCCGACCCATAGTGGATAGCGGCGCGGATCCATGGCATTCGAAGATCGACGCGCTCGCCGACAAGATGCTGGACCGAAGCGACAGAGCCTTCTTCGAGCTGGAGGGTGCGACCGAGCCGGGAAATCACATCCTCGTCAAGGCTTAGCTCGTTAATCTTTTCGCCGGCAGCGGCGAGTACGTAGGTGAGCAGACGCATACCATTCGCGACGGGGTAGAGGTCGATCGCCTCGCAGATTGCCGGCAGGCAGAGTTGTAGCCCATGCCAAGTAAGCGGATCACCAACGCGGGTAGCTATAAGAGTCGGTCGATCCGAGCGTTGGAAGACATAAGCGGGCCGATCGCCGGGGGCCATGATCCGCTGGTCGTTGATCTCGAAGGCGATGTCTTCGGCGGCCACGAGCGCGACATTGCTAAGGCGCTCGAGAACGAGACCGCGATCTGAAGGAAGCTGGCTGGCGTCGGTACCCCGCAGCCCCTCCATCGCAACCGCGAGCATCACGCGAAGCCAGGGACATTGATCGAGCGCTGTTTCGCCAGTCTCGATGTCATCGATTACTACGTCGTCGATCTTCACATCGTAACGCATCTTTGACAGACGGCTTACTTTCTTGCCGAACAGGCCTTCCGCTGCTGCGCCTACCCGCGCGCGATCGGCGCCTTTGATGTCGAGAAGGAGGCCATCGATCGACGCGACAAGACTGGGCGCAAGATCGTCGTCGCTATCGCGGACGTAAAGAGGCGCGGTCTCCTTGGCCGGGATAATGACGGCGAGATCGGCGCGCCGACGGACCAGGATCGGCATATCGTTCGGCGCCTTGCCGTTTGCGTGAGTATCCGCCGCGTGCCTGTCCGCAATAACTTTCCAGGTTGCGTTGTAGAGGTTGGCAAGCTGCTGCTCATAGTGCGGGCGAACCGTTCCAGCGGCATATTGAGACGCGAGGAAACCGGCCTGATCGAGGGCGATCACGGGATCGTTCAGAAGGCGCAGTTGGCCAAAGATTCGTAACTTCTTGAGCGCGTCGGGCTGTCGGCGGTCGATGATCCTGCCGATTGCGACCGCCACTTGGCGAAGATAGAAGGGAAAGCGCTCATTGCTGGAGACCCACACATCCGACGGTCGGTAAAAGCGGCGGACCAGGCCCTCGGATGATGGGTCGTCGGCAGGCAGCCATGTGCTGCTGCGAACGAAGGCACCCGCCGGCGTCGACCATGGATATTGGTCATTCGCGTAGTGCTCGTGACGGAGATTGCCTCGGAGCAGCTCCTTTCCGGCGCCCGCCAGCCACTCAATCACCAGACCGGCGTAGATCTCGCGGCAATCATCGGAAAAGCGTTCATGGTCGCTCTGGCCCGGCAGGTGCCACAGCGCGTTCGCGAACTTGTAGTTCGTGGAATATGCGTGACTCAGGCTTTCCTTGTTGAAGGTGCTGACGTCTCGCTTCCAGTCGGCGATGGCGGCGTCGCTAAGACCTAACTTCTTGGCGAAGCCGAAGCTCGTTACCTCATAGGACCTTGTCAGGGGCATGGTGGGCAAGGGAAGCGCGCGCAGGCCGCTGCCAACGCCCAGTCCGCGCAGAAACTCCGCCCAAAGCGTCGCGTGGCCCTTGAAGGCGCGATGGCTGGTTGGCGCGAGGAGACGCTTTCGATAAGAGGCAAAGTCGGCAACGTCGGGGGGCGCGGCGCTGAAGAGTGCATTCAGCCGCCGGCCGAGGAGTTCATCGGGCCATGTTTCCGAGAAGACTGCCTCGGTCGCGTGGATCATCCCATCGGCTGTGGGAACAAGCAGGCGATAGGAGGAGTCGACTTTGATCGACCTGGTGACCTGAGCACGCCGCCAGATCGCAAATGCCCAGCGGAGGCCCGCCAGCGCCTCCTCAACCGAGGCGCCCGCGTTGACCACCTGGGAGATACGGGTGAGGACCGTCTCGCCGTCATAGGCAGCGACCTGCCCTCGCTCGAGGAACTCGCGGGCGGCGCGAAGCTCGCCGTGCCATGGAAGCGTGTTCGCAGCGAAGGCGAAGTGGGCCGCCAGTGGCGCCGGCACACGGAGCTGTTCGAGTGGGATCTCGGCATTCTCGCCCGACGGCCGGGGCGCGGGCGGGAAGAAGAGAGATGGTTCGATCTGTTCGCCCTTGCGCCGTCGACGTCGGACACGGGGAAGCTCGCCATCCATCTGGACGTCGGTGCGGCCGGCGCGAACCGTGCCATCGTCGCAAAGGATTACGCGCAATCCGGCGAGCGTCTCGGGTCCTTCTTTCATGAAAGAAGGGAGATCTCGGTAGAACGCGGTCCAATGGCTTGTCGCAGGGCGTTTACCAGCGCGCAGAGTGCCTGCAACCTCTCCCGCAATCTGCCCGCACTCAAGGGGTGTCAGGCGATCGAGGTACAAATTTGGCGCGTGCTGCCGAAGGAACGGGGTCAGCCGGGCGATGCGCTCAGCCATGAGTTCGGGCAGGAGCGGCGCGATCGGCGGGGATATCGTCGCACCGTGCTTAGCGACCGCCGAAAGATCGAAGGTCGTCGACGCCTCGAAGGAGGCCCGCACAGCCCTAGGACGACGCCAACCGACCGAAAGCAAACCGCCTAGCGTCACAGTGCATGGAATCACCGGCGTGGAGCCGAACTCCTGACCGCTAAGGCGCGCGATCTCCCCAGCCGAGCGAGCGGTCAAATCTAACCGCTCGCTCGGGCTCTTCGCTGCAATGAGGCTGGATGGATTGGTCCAAACCAGGAGATCAACAGATGCCTTCGCTCGAGCGATCGCCGTGAGAACAGAATGGCTACGGCTAGCATCGCGATCGGCCAGCCAAAGCACAGTTTTGGCGGCAAGTGTGACCGCTTGGGTGAGGAGAAGGCGGTTGAGAGCCACGCCAGCATCGAGTGCCTTGCGGTTCGAGGACGGAAAGAAGCTGCCGTGAAGATGCCCCTGAAAGGGTGCGGTGGCACCCTCCCCCATTGGCAGAAAGGTATACAGGCGAGGCGACGAAATCTCATGATTGAGAGGCACTGCCAGACCGACCTCACCAATGCCCGACCAGTCCTTCCAACTGCTATGAAGTTGCTTGGCTTTGACACCGTCTTCGACGGCCCTCTGGATGAGAACCTCAGGCGCATGATCGCGGACCAACAGCCAGTGCGCACCACTTAGCGTGACGATCGATGCGGCAATCGGCGCGGATGTGATAGCCTCTTCGTGCCGCTCAATTGTGATTCTGGAGAAGGTTTCGCCGGCGCGGCTCTGTACTCTAGCGTCGAGCTTCTTGATACGCTCGAGAAAGAGGAGCAGTGGCGCGGAATCGTCGCCCAACGCTGCAACCTCATCCCGCGCAGTCTGCTGCGAATCCGAATCCCGGAGCGGTAGCCGAATGACTGACGAGAAACCGCGTGCGGCATAATCGACAATGATCGCTGGCTGAGTGCCGAGAGGGATCGGCAAGAAGAACATTGGCAAGTCGGACTGCGCGAAAGCAAGAACTGTCGGGTCGTCGATCCGAGAGCTCAGATCTTCGGAGCGAGCGAAGGTAAAGCAATAGCCTTCGAACGTGGGGCCGCCGATCGCATCGGGCGCCTGCGAATAGATCTCAGGCGCATCGCAGACATGGCTCACGCTGCGAAAGCCGAGTCCCTTGTTACCTATCGATTCACCGGGCGGCTTGGTCGACATGCCGATCCGCGAAAGCGCGACGACATTGTCATGTGCGAACGGTTTTCCGAAATTCGCCACATAGAGGGTGCCGAAATCGCCCTCATCCTCGACCAGGAGCACCTCGATCTGGCCATTATGCTGACCACGCTCATGGACATCGTTGGCATTCTGGACGAGCTCGATCAGGAACCGGCCATGATAATCGGCCGCCGTGTGCTCAGCGACGCTCTTATTTTGAGCGTAGACATCGTCCAAATAGGCTCCGGCGGGAATGTCAATCGTCCCGGCAAATGCCTTCAGCTTTCCGTCCGCAATACGACCGATCTGTTCGGCGGCCTCCAAAGCCTCGTCTTGTTCTGCCTCGACAATAGAAAGTGTGAGATCAACAGCGTTGGCCAAGTCGCCTCCAAGTCATATTTTCTCGTTCAACTGCTAACCGAGCAGTCCAGAAGCTAAATTTATATTCTCATCTGCACCTGATTGTAACAGGATCTTACGTCAATGTAGATAATCGCAAGTGGTTGCGAGGAACGATACCCCCGCTTTGAACCTACCTTCCCTAAACAACTGGAATTAAACAGTTCTCCGGAATACGGCCGCAGTTTACGCATAGCAAAACCCCGCTAAGCCGTTGACTTAGCGGGGTTTCAGAAACTGCAAGTGGTTGCGGGGGAACGCAACCCACGATACTTGCGATTGGTCGACCGCGAGGTACCCCGCCTCGCCGCATGATAGAGTGACCATGCCAGCGCGCATGGCCATATCCAATCGGAATCCTTCTTACAGGCTTTCCGGCTCATATATCCACCCATAGCATGGTCGATATATGAGGCAATACATCATCTCGAAGACCACGTTCTTCTCTGACGCCCTCGATCCGTCCAGGCTGATCGAGGCAGAACGACCGATCAAGATGATGCATATCACGGGGTGTGAACTGACGGCAACCTGGGGCCTGTCGCGTAATGCTTTCTAGCGCTACCTGGATCGGATTGCGACCGGCGGTTACGCGTGAAATTCACCGGGCAGGTATTCCGGCACCACAACTCCCGCTGGTCTTTTATCCCCTTGTTAGGCGACGGTGCGGCACTTCATTGAAGCCGGTTAAATCCGCTTGCAAAGACGCTCGTAACCAACGGAGTGGCTGGCATTATCAGCCCAATTTTTGCTCCCGGCGCGACAGAAAATGACGACAATCTTGTCTTCTTGAGGTGGTCAGACAGCCCCCCCCCCGTCCACGTGGTTGTCATAGGCGACGAGAAGTGCTCGCCGATAACCGCCGCATTACCGAGGGCGCGGTGCTTCGCCGATGTGGCTAACCTCTGGGGCCAAGCCGGACGTTTTCTCCCAGTGCCGCAAGATCAGCAACATTGCGATTTCCGATCGCGCGATTGTCAAGATCATTCGCTAGCACTGCCGGGCCGGCGCTCGACGGGAGCTTTGCTGGCCACAGCCTACCGCCACAGCGCCATCAGCACCGGCGCCAGCGAACGATTACGATCTCCTCGAACTCAAGCGCTTCTCGCGTCATCAGAGCCTGCTTATGATAGATACCTATATCGACGTCGCCAGCGTCAAGCAGCGGCACACTGCGCGGAGCAGATTTTGAGATGGAGTGGCTTTCTTCCGTGGCTGCGCTACCGACGGCTACGTTGGTAGCGCAGCCGTCCGGGAAGAACCACAACCACCCGATCTCAGAATTGAGGGCTCTCTCAAGAGCAAGGCCAGCTACCATTCAGCGTGATTTTAGCCACCGGTAGACCAACCAGACGAGGGAAAAAGTAAGCTCTCGAATTCGCGCCCAAAAAAAGATCTTATTGTCGTAACGAACCGCGGCAACTGCCCTTCGATGTCAGGTGCTGTATCACGCGCAAGCTCTTCAAATGCAGCGTCGAAACGGTCGTCGACCGTCGCGCCTCCCGAATTGTCAACATAGTCCAAAAGGGCGGCATTCAAGGATTGCATAATCGCCCGCCTAGCTTGCTTCAGCCTTGTGCAGTTCAAGCCAAGGAAATCGATCGTAGTCTGAAGGCGATCGACATCGAGTCCGAATGTTCCACAATCGGCAACGGGCCTAAGCGTTCCATCATCCGAGACTGTGAACATAGCCGGATATTCCGGAAGATCCTCCGGCCGATATGGCATAAACCCATTGATGCTTTGCGCTGGATCACGTCCACCCTTGATCGCCCCGCAACTGCGGTTGGGTCCGGGGGCAGGATCGCCTGTCCGATCCTGATCCACCGTAGGGTACCTATAAGAGCCACCTAAACAGCCCAGTTGCAGATTGTCGATCCCAAACGTCCAACGAACATCAGGGGGGGTGTCCAGCGATTTGGGTCGCCAATGCTCGATTTCGCGAGCGTTCGTGCCAACGCTGGTCAAGAGGTCGATCTCGCAAAATGCGCAGAGACCCCTTTGACGGCGATCCAAGTCGGCACATAGCTCGTCATAGGCGGCGCGATTCTCGTTGCGAAACTGCCTCCAACTCGCCGGATCGGCCTCGACTAGATACTGAGCAAGCAAGTTAGGGATCTCTGGCAGAGGCGAACTATGCTTCACTGCGCTTCACGCCTTTTCTGCGCCGCCAAACGGCGACGCTCGAGGTCAAGTGCTCCATGGACCGGGTCGTCCGGAGACTCATTGCGCAACTCCACAAGCAGCAAAGCTGCCTCCGGCGACTGCCAGCGGCCATGCGCTACAAGATCTCGGTAATTTTCGAGCTTGCGCACGAACTCTGAAATCTCCGCGGGTGGTCGCTCCTCGACACCCATCACTTCCGCCATCAGGCGGCCGGACTCGGCACCTGAGGTCGAAGGAACATTATCCTCAATCAGACATCCTTTCACCCACTTCAAACTCCGGATGTTGCGGGCTTCAATTGTCGTCAGGACCTGAGGACTGTGAGTCGAGACAATAAACTGGATATTTGGGAATGTACTACGAAGTCCGCTGACGACCAGTTGCTGCCACCGCGGATGGAGATGCAAATCTATTTCGTCGATGAGCACGACGCCTCCGGCCTCCAATGGGGCGGGAACGTCCGGGTTGAGGTCAGCCATCCGACGCGCGAGGTCGATAACAAGTGCCAACATCGCACGGTAACCGCCACTCAATTGGTCGACGGAGAGACTTTCGGCCGGACGACCAGGCAACCGCGCGTCGAGCATCAGGCGAGGTGGCAGGCCCACCATCCGGAGATTGTCAAGTTCCGGCACTAACTTCGAGACGGCCAGCCGGACAGCTTCGAGCCTCGGATCGCGGTAGCTGCCGTTCTCCCGACTATTGCGCAGTTCGAGGTTCTCAATGGCTTCGAACCAATCGACCGCTTCCTCGTATACGGCTCTGCTCTCGAGAGCACTCGTATAGCCACCCTCGCGGCCGATCGAACCGGCAATACGCCGGTGGAGTGCGGCAGCCGTAGGCAACCGGCGCGGAGGCGTCGCCCGATCCGCCCCGTAACTCGCGATCACTGGCACTATAGCCTGCTCGTCTTTCTGCAACTCGCGAAATCTATCTAGGGCAGAACCATAGGAATCGCCGCGAATTTGTATGCGACTCGTAGTATCAGTGAGTCGGAATTCACTATTCCAATCACCTTCGTCACTATTTACTTTCAGAGAGATATTTTTTTCACGAACGACCTCTCCCATTGGGTTAGCAAGCCCCGAAACCAGAAAGTCCTTTACTTCGACTTTTCTCGCTACGCGGATCGAATTAGCGTCTAGAAGAGAAGTTAATGCGGCCGCAATCGCATCCAAGATGGCCGTCTTCCCAGCGGCGTTTTCACCGACCAGCACTGTAAGGTGTGGGTCGAGGCGTACCTTGGCGCTCCTGATAGCGCGAAAGTTTTCTATTTTGATTGATTTTAGACGCAGCATCAAGATTCCCTCTTCGGCCCATATTAGCAGAGCGCAAGCAATCCGCGAAGGCCATGCCAGAGCGCACGGGCGCATCCAATCAGAATCCTTGTCGCAGGCTTATGCCGCATATATGATCCACAAACAGGGTCTATTTATGCGGCAAATAGCCATGTCTGAGACCATATTCCTCTCCGAAGCTTTCGATCCATCGGGGCTGATCGCGGCAGAACGACTGAGCAGCATATTGCACATCACGAGGGGCGAACTGGCCGTAACACTGGGACTGTCGCGCGATGCCGTCTCTAAAAGCGCACGCCTCAACCGTCCCGCCACGCAGGCGAGGCTGCGCGACATGGTCGAGATCCTCAATCGCGTCCGGCCATGGGCGGGTTCAGCCCAACAGGCTTTTGCGTGGTACCGGGCGCAGCCCCTGCCCTCGTTCGGGGATCAGACTGCCGAGGCGCTCGCCCGGGAGGGCCGCGCCGATGCCGTCTGGCGGGTACGCTTGAGATTCACCGGACGCGTATTTCGGGCTTATAATCCTCGCTGGTCTTTCACCCCTTTGTCAGGCGACGGTACGGCACGTCACGGAGGACGGTTCAATCCGGTTGGCAGGGCTGCCCTCTATACGTCACTGCGCATGGAGACCGCCTGGCTCGAAGCCCAGCAGGGCTTCCCGTTCAAGCCACAGCCCCTGACGATCTGTGCCTATGATGTCGATAGCGAACCTGTCCTCGATCTGACCGACCCGTCCAATCTTAATGATCACGGCTTTTCTTCAGCGGCCCTCGCCTGTCCCTGGGAAGACCTTGCCGGCCAAGGCAAGACACCGCCGTCATGGGAACTGGCAAGGACGTTGATAACCAGCGGGGTGGCTGGCATCGTCGTCCCCAGTTTTACCCCCGGAGCGACGGAGAATGACAGGAATCTTGTCTTCTGGAACTGGTCAGACAGTCTTCCCTCCCGCGTCATCATCATTGATGGTGAGAGGCACCTGCCGGCGACCCCAGCATCATGGCTGTAAGCCGACGCTCGAAAAAATGGTCGAAAGTTATTATTATCTTCGTGCCGTAATATTCCAAATACCTGATATCCCCGCCGTTTAAATTCAACATAAGAACCATGCGCGAGCATATATTTTACATGGCAGACAATCCTTCTTCAGATGCCTTTTATTTCTCGCGTCGATTTGCAGTCATCGATATCTCGACCCCTGATAAAAAGGTCGATGAAACGGGACTTCTCGCACTTACCGGCAACAAGATCGTTCTTGGCGAACCTGGCCTGGGCAAAAGCAAGGTCATGGAGGAACTAGCACGTCAGATTGGTATAAAACCGGTTACCGCGATCCGCTTTATCAACGCCAAAAACCCGCAAAGATTGGTGCATGTTGGCAAACCGTTGCTGATCGACGGCCTTGATGAAGCCATGTCGCGTCGAGAAGGCGATGCAGTGGACGCGATTCTGGCACAGCTAGAGGAAGCCGGTTCGCCAGCATTCATCTTGTCTTGCCGATCGCGCGAATGGCAAGCGCGTAGCTTGACGACTCTTCGCCAGTTGTATGATGCCGACCCAACAATCGTTACGCTCGAACCGCTCGATCGCACCGAGGCTTACCATTATCTCGCCATGCAAAATCCAGACGTAGATGCGGATCACGTAATCGATCACCTCGCAGCGCACAATCTGGATGAACTTTATCGCAATCCTTTGACACTCAGTTTGACGGGGCGCGTAGCCGAGAGGGACAGCTCTTTACCAGCGACACGCGGTGCCTTGTTCGAGAGAGCCTGCACTCTTATTTGGCCTGAGCACAACTCTGATCGACAAGATAGCGAGTTGGCGCAGCTTACCGCACACCAAGCAATCAATGCTGCTGGAGCGATCGCCGCCAGCTTGATATTCGCCGGTGCAGAAGCTGCCAGCGCGGCTGGAGCAGCGCAAGCTCAACCGAATGATCTTCGGCTCGTCGACATTGGAACTCTGCCGCAGGCCCAGGCTGCGCCGGTGATATTTACGTCCAAACTATTCCAAAGCTGCGGTCCGTTACGGGCCAAGCCCATTCATCGGGTCATAGCAGAATATCTTGGCGCACAATGGCTTGCACGCCAAGCAAACTCTCCGCGTACGCAGCGACGTTTGTTCGCGCAATTACATTCATACGGCACTGTACCTTCCAGCTTACGCGGTCTGCACGCATGGCTCGCCTATCACAGCTCGACTATGGCCGAAGAGGTGATCTCCGCAGACCCCTATGGCGTCCTTCGCTATGGTGAAACGACAAATCTGACGCCGCATCTGGCGGATTGTCTATTCGAAGCTCTTTGTGCGCTGGCCAAGGATGATCCTTGGTTTCGGGCTGCAGACTGGGGAAGACAGACGGCTGAAGCACTGATGATTCCTGCGCTCAAGCCTAAAATCGCGTCGATCGTCGAATCGACAACAAACAGTTTGCATCTTCGCTCTTTGTTCATTGAAGGACTTAAGGGTTCTTCCCTCGCTGCTGAACTCACAGACACACTTGAGAACATTGTCTTATCCCAAGCCCATACCTTTAGCGAAAGAAGCGATGCAGTCGATGCGTTGCTACCGTACCGTGACTTGGTCTGGTGCCGCACCACGGTTACTATATTGCTCAATCAGGCCAGCCATGATGCACCGCAATTGGCACGTCATATCATCCAGCATATCAATGCTGATGTGACCGATGAACAACTCGCCACTACCCTGTTCACCGAAATGGGGCTCATCAATTGTCCCCTCCCACGCCAAAAAAACAAACGCTTTCGTAGCGTTTGGTATTACCAACGTCTGTTTGAATCGATCTCATCAGATCGCCTGACCGATTTACTAGACTTGATTATCGATTATACCGAACTAATTCATGACGACGATTGGACAAATCTCGGCACTGCTGCCGACATTGTAGCCCAACTTCTCGTTCGTGCCATTGAGGAAACTAAACTTGGGGCGCTCCAAGCCGCTGCAGTCTGGCGTTGGCTCAGAGTTATCGAGCGGGCACACTGCTCCCATCACGATATCCAAAAGATTCTTTCAGAGCGACTTTCGACAAATGCTTCCCTACGACATGCAATTCAAAGCCATGCTTTAGAAAGCGACCGCCGCGGAGAGACTTTGTCGGAAACCTCCATATATATGCAACGTCGGTTAGTAGGACTCTGGGCACGACCCGATGATCTAGCTCAGGTGCTTGATCGGCTTCTTCAGAACACCACGACGCGTCCAGATCCACAACGAGACTGGATAGATCTCCTGAATATTGGCTGGGGGCCAGACGGGCTCAGTCCAGAGGGACGCGCTGCAGTGAGAGCATTCGGACGTGGTAATAAACTGGTCACGGATTGTCTCCATCTCCTCGACAATCCAGAGACACCGGCTTGGAAGATCCAACAGGAGGAGGAAAATGCAAAAAGAGCGCGTGAACGCCAAGAAGCGTTTAGCAGGGCACGTATCCACTATGAGAACATGCGCGTTGACCTTCGCACCGGGATATTAAATGCAATCCAGAAGCCCGCCAAAGCCTACTTCGGCCACTTCCGTGAGCTGCCGAGCGAAATACCCCCCCACGAGCGCCTAGCCGAGTGGCTCGGACCAAACTTACGCGATGACGTACTTGTGGGGCTAGAAGCAGTGCTGCACCGTACCGATCTACCGACTGCGACTGAAATCGCCTCCGGCTTCGCACATGATGAAATCTATAAATATAGCTACGCCATCATGGCAGGTTTTTATGAGAGAATGAGAAACGGTAGAGGTATCGCTGATCTACCCGAGCCCGTGAAGAAGACCGCATTGCTTCTTTGCTATGACAACCACAGTTGGAACCTCGAGAGCGAAAAGCAGGCCCTCCTACAAGCTCTCGAGACGGATGTAGTTCGGACACCAACGGCACGACTATCTTTTGCGCGGCTTTGGATCGAACCGGCGCTCGTGGCAGCTAAAGAGTACGTCCCCGGCCTTTATCTGCTTGTTCATAATCCCGATTGGCAGGCGACCGGTGCGATGTTGGCGGCCGAATGGCTAATAACGTTTCACGATATTCCCGAAAAAGTCGAAGCCATTTTAATCGACTGTCTGACCCATAGCGGTGCCTTCAATGCACTGCGCAATGTAGCGGAGATGCGCGAAAGAACGATACTCCGTAATTTCAAACATATGCAATTCTGGCTTGCGATCGACATACTTGTAAGGTTCGAGAAGACACTACCCGATATTGAAGGCATAGGCGCACACAATCCAGAATTTATCTGGTTTCTACGTAACCGTTTCCAATTTGAAAGACGTGGCAAGATGCTGCCACTGTCGATCAAACAGGCGGAATGGATTATCAGCGAATTCCGCAAGGAGTGGCCATATGCAGTTTTGGAAGGCAGCAGCACGGGCGACGAAAATGATTATGATGCAACAGATTTTTTACGTTCGTTGATCAACCTTATCGCAAACGACACAAGTGTAAATGCGAGTAACGTGTTACAACGCCTGATAGGCGCGCCCACGGACAGCTATTCAGACCTAATCCGTCATGCAGCAGCAGAGCAGCGTCAAAAACGCGCAGAGAAGGATTTTACGATAATAACGCCCGGTACACTGAGCACTCTCTTGGAAGACGGACCGCCCGGTAATATTGAAGATTTAAAAAATTTAGTGCTCGAAGAGATGGACATAGCTCGTCGTAAGTTTCTTGGGGACGACTTGGATACGGCCACCATCTTTTGGAGTGATAACGGCATTCCGCGTGACGAGAACACATGTCGCGACAGATTGGCAGCGATAATCAGCCCCGACCTTGGGCGCTACAATATCCAGCGGATTACCGAAGCGGATATGCCGATGACTAAGCGCGCTGACCTCGCCTTTGCATGTGGAACGATGCAGCTACCCGTAGAAATCAAAGGCCAGTGGCATAAGGATGTCTGGGACGCTGCAACCGACCAACTCGACGTCCAATATTTGGTCGACTGGCGATCCGAGCAGCGCGGTATCTACTGTGTGCTATGGTTTGGCGACACTCCATCATCGACTAGGCGCCGATTGAAGTCGCACCCCGACGGGGTTCCGGCCCCCACGACCGCTGATGAAATGCGGGACATGCTGATTGCCAGGATTCCAGCGGCGCGGCGAGCGTTAATCGATGTGGTGGTATTCGACTTCACTGCGGGAAATCCTGGAGCCATCCTCTGATACACTACGATAAATGCGCCGGCAGCAACTGCGGCAGCCGGCCATGTGCGACGTTGCCCGCACACTCATCGACCTGAAATAATATATATATCGCAATTGGTTGCGGGTTGGCTGCCCCGATTTGAACCTGCGAAACCAAGCCATTGATTTATCTTAATTTTATTTTCGCCCGGTCATCTGCTCAAAGAAAAACCCACGAACCTATTGGTTTCATGGTGTTTTTGTTGTGGTTCATGGTTGCGGGGGCAGGATTTGAACCTGCGGCCTTCAGGTTATGAGCCTGACGAGCTACCGGGCTGCTCCACCCCGCGGTGGTGTATGTGATGTTGGTTTTTTTGGGGATTTTGTGAGTG
>Ga0157363_1002108_pt1 | contig 17292 bp, 19 predicted proteins | sample AttsexASBM1_FD_111477 | JGI IMG/M metagenome (GOLD analysis project Ga0157363, IMG submission 111477) | Fungus gardens microbial communities from leaf cutter ant in Ribeirão Preto, State of São Paulo, Brazil - Atta sexdens ASBM1 | ecosystem: Host-associated > Fungi > Mycelium > Unclassified ... | reverse complement strand
CTATAAAATTGCGTAGAAATACATGCATAACATAATTAATAATAAATCTGATTTAATATTGAAACTTAGATAATTAAGCTTTAGTAAGAAATAAATTATCTCGAAAGAAATATCTTGTTTAAATACAATAAAGTGGGGGGAGGCTATATTTTTTATTTCGTAATAATATAAGTTGTTCTGTTATTTACATGTTATATTTGATACATAATATCGTTCATTTTTTTTATCAAGTGTAAAAAGATGAAATTTAGCGCTGAACATAGCTGAACGAATAATCAACCAACTAGCGCCATCTAATTATAACTTGACGCACTAACGCATGCAAAAACCGCCCAGTGTCGCCTTCTGTGATCGAACCAGCGAACCTGGCCACGTAGTATGCTCGACGACGCATAGATGTCGCGTCGTTGTTTGCAGATTGTTGCCAACGTTCATTCTGATTTATTCGACAAAATTGATCGGTGCGTGATTCGTACACAGTTCAGTATTACGCGAAAATAACTTTTCCTCGAAAATAAGATACTATGGAAGACACCATGTCCTCTACGATAACGGAGATGTTCACTTCATTCCAAGACTGTCTGAACAACGAGCAAGAAATACGCGAGGTGTGTATCGACATGAGAACGGACTCTGATTAGGTTATGTTGTGAACCAGATCGTGCAATTTCGTATCTTTCTATTTTTTTTCCAGTTCCATTTAAATTTTGAAAGGTTCACGAAAGCGTCATTCAAATATAACAGTCTATTATAATATTCTAATTCCATTATAACGCTAATTCAACGTAAATTGTTATTTTGAAAAATGAAAAATGAAAATCTCATTCTCAAAGATTGAAAATTAAGCTAGTCTTTTTCAAAACTGATTCACTTTTCATTCTTTAAAATGAAATTCCGCTTCAAAGAACTCAGAAAGTATATTGAGGGATATCAACTCTCTTCTTGTGCTGCTAAAAGCAGATTTTCCATATCTTTTAAGCCTGATTTTTGCTTTTGTATTTTTCACCTTTTGCCTCTTATCATGTTTCTCTTCGTTTTCTGTCTTCTAAGATAAAACAAACTTTGGATCAGAAACATGATTATTGATGAACAATGGCAAAGAAAGAGAAAAAGCAGGAGATAAAATCAGAGATATATGAAGCAATATATGTTTTCAATGTTTTATCAAATTTTTTGTTTTGTTTTAGCAAATCCGTGTTATTGTAAAGAATATCGAGAAAAATTCTAGGGATATATTGATGACATTGCAAAATATTCATACAGTGCATCATACAATGGAGGAAAATATAAGTATGTTTTTAAACATAAATTTTTTAGTTTCATATATGTAAAGTTATATTATAATAATTTACTTGTTATTGGTAAATTACAGTTGTATCGAAATATTGTTCAAAAGCAAGAGAGATATTTGCAGACATAAGGATACAATATGCGAGTCTTGCTGAAGTGGTACCAAATAATCAGTATTATCGTTATCACGACCAATGGCGTTTTGTCACTCAAAGGCTGTGCTTTCTAGTTGCTCTAGTAATATACTTCGAAATTAAACTCTTAGTTGACAAGAAAACTGTTGCAGATATATTAGGAGGTATATAAATATATAATTATATTCAATGTTTAAATAATTCTATGCATTTAAATAACATTTAAACATTTGCTTTTACATACTAAATTTTGATAAACTCAGAATAATTTTCATTCTTGCAGTAAAAAATAACAGAGAGGATGGCTTCCATTTGGATCTGGAAGATTTTTTACTGGGTCTGCTTCAGTTGTCTGCTGAATTGGTATGTATTTTCTATAATGGTATGTATATTCTTCTCACATGACAGTTTAACTATATGTTCTTTTTAGAGTCGTTTTGCTATAAATAGCGTCACAAATGGTCATTATTCTTGGCCGATAGAAATCGCAACATTCGTTAATGAATTAAACGCAGGGTTTCGGCTATTAAACTTAAAGAATGATATATTGAGGAAACGTTTTGATGCTCTCAAGTATGATGTAAAAAAAATTGAAGAGGTAGTGTACGACTTGTGCATTCGCGGTTTGGTTCCGTCCCCTCGGCCTATTGAAGAAACGCCTACTGAAGAGACGCCTACTGAATAGGTTTCTATATCTTTCCATAATATTTCACTTTAATATACCTCCATGTGTACAATATCATGCGAAGAGAGATATATGGTGTTCATGCATAATATATAATATAAAAACATTTATATATTCTTTATTTAGATTTTTATACTTTAGATTATTAGGGATAAATTGCTAATATAATCAAATCATTTCAGATATTAAGATAGTTCGTTTTTTTTTTATTTAAAAACTGTTACTTAAAGTTTAATATTTCAATTTAGAGGTATGTATTTAATTTATTTTACTTATTCAAGTAAATTATATAATTTATTTTGCGAATTTTTATGTTATGACAGAGATATCTATATTTAATAGATAGTTTGAATCTAAAGGTACGTAAGTTCTTAAAGAACTGTATAAAAAATGATAGGCATTTTATTTTACTTTTTGAAAAATTATATAAGTATAAGATTAAAGTTGTATGTGACTTAAACTTTAATATCAGAAACAATTACGAAGCTCAAGATATCTAAAACATGTTTATTTCAATCTGTATGTATATTTTTAACAATAAATATTTATTGTGTGTATGCTTCTTGTTATCGTGACGAAACACTACAGTCCCAGACCTTTAATAGCCTTTATTAAAATCAAACACATTTATCATGCTTTCTCCGTTTATATATCTAGCATAATTCGCGGTGAATAACTTCGCAACATTATGAGCAATTGTTACAGCTGAATTATGTGATGAGATTGTTACCTAAACAGACAATAGTATTGTTAGTTTTAAAGATTAAAATTTTTTTAGTTGATAATTAACAAAGAACAATTACTTGTGGAAGGCTCCATAACTTGCTCTCCTTTGGCAATGGCTCTTTTTCAAATACATCTAAAATAGCAGCTGAAATCCACTTCTGCTCAAGAGCGTTTATTAAGTCCGTTTCTCTAATAACGGAACCCCGACCTACGTTCATGAAAACTGCATTCTTGCCTTTGCAATGTTCCAAGACGTTGTCATTTAAAAGTCCTATCGTGTCCTGAGTTGAAGGTAATACATTAATGATGTAGTCGCAATTTTTCAGGATGTCCGGCAAATTATCTACGGTTCTGTGTTCATCGAGGTACGGTAATTTCTCTTTCGGAACGGTACGTGTCATTCCCCAGATACTTGCGCCAAATAACTTTAACTTTTCTGTAACTATGTAAATAAAAGAAAATATTTTTATTGAAACTTTATTACTTGCTTACGTTTTAAGTAAAATTAATGATGAATTCGGTCACTCACATTACACTGAATTAGTATATATTAAAAACTTTCACATAAAGTATTTAAATTCAATGACACAATCAACTTTGACAACAATGAAATAATACATGTATATTTTGTTGAGTGACACAATATTATTGAGCATTTAATTGTTTAAAATATTGTTTAAAATATTTATGTGTTTTTACATTTACTTTGCTAATTTTCTGTATATCAGTTTTTAATATGCTTTAATCTATACTAGTATAATGCAAATGACTGAATTCATTTTTTTGTTATTCGTAGCTTACTTGACTTTCCTATTGTTCCTACTCCTAAGATACCTATGGTTAAATCATGTATAAATCTATGGTTTATCAATCTGCCTTCTTGTTTCCATTCAGCAAGCCTTTGATTCTCGTACTGTTGTCTCTGGTTACGCTCGTAGTTGACAATTTGCGCTATCACGTATTCGGACATGGCTAGACCAAGTGACTCGCCTGAGAAACGAGTCAATATATAATCTCTTTGCGTGTTTTGCACATGTGGAATGAATTTATCCAAACCAGCCCAGGTCGTCTGTACCCATTTGATCGATGTCAACTTGTTTGCATAAGGTATTAATAAATCACAGTCAGCTATTAATATTTCTGCCTCATTAAGTTTGGATAAAGTATCAGCTTGTCCTATATTTAAAAAAATATATACTTAATAAATAGCTATGTGGATGTTTTTTTTGAAGTTAAATATTTTTGTTGCGATTATCATATTGCAATTTTTTGGGCGTTACTTCGGTGAAATTTTTTTTTCAAAATTTTTATATATATTATACACTTAGAAACACTGAGAAAATTTTCTTAGAATTTTATAAGGGAAGTCTGAAATATTAAAAAATTTCTTTTTCTACAATTTCTGAAAAAATATCTAAAACTTTCAAATTTTTTATAAGACTTTACCAGAAGATCAAGAAATTTTAGAAATCTCAGAATTTTAGAATTCACGTGTACAATTCTAAAAAAAATGTAGACTTTCTCGATACTAAAAGATCTACGAAATTTTCTATGAAGTTATAAAATTATTCAGGAATTCTGAAAAATTCTAAAATTTATACAAAAATTCTAAAGAAAATTTCAATCAAAATGATGCACGTCTGTGTTTAAAAATTGCGATAATTTTAAATTAATAAGATCTGAAACGCGTTTTTAGTAAAATCGATTTTTTGCACGTCCATCATGTTTAAAAACTTAAATTCCTGCCACCGTTTGGCTCGGCGAAATGTGATATGTAGTATCGAATTTTCCCGCGGCGGCGCGCATACGCCCTCTCGCGGGAATGGCGAGAGGCCGCCATCAGTGGCAATGGGAATTCGACACGTGTTCGTCGCGAGGGGTTATCGGCGGCACGCGGGACGATTGGCGAGCAGGGAGACCGCGTCCCGAGGCGCGGTTGCGTCGCATCATGTGCGTGCAAAGCACCGTTACCTGGTGATACGTCGGAAATGCGCAGATTCGGCAACCGCGAGCGCAGGTGGTAAGATAACCTAGGAATCACGGACAGGACAACGACGGTCTGCATCATGTTGCACACCCAATTTTGTTGCGAACTCCGTGCAATTTCCGCAACGAGCGGGCTACGTGAGTCAAGCGTGCGATAACTGGCGATAACTGCCGTTTAATTTCCGCTCTCCTCCTCTTTTCAATCAACGGAGTCGGTGACACGTGATGAGATATCATCGCGTCTGTCGCGCATTTGGCGACGTTTTGCGTAGATAATTTCAAGCGCCTCGTCGGTGAACGCGACAGATTGATTTGCTTCATTGCAAAGTCCTCCATCCTCGTTGCTTCTCCTAAATCTCTCATATTTCTTCCCCTGAAGCTCAAAACGAACACACTCTACTTTATTTTAAATACAGAGAACGCAATTAAAACGAATAGATCTCGCAACGCGAAGTGTCTCTCGTTTCGGATTTGGCGCGATTCGACGGCGGTCTGTAAGCTAACTTCAAGCACCCGCCGCACCGATGACGACGCATGCGCAGAAGCCGCGAGAATAGTTCCAACTAAACATGCCTGGGACGCCTCATTTTTCTTTGTAATAATAAAAAAATGCTCGCTCCTTGTTGTATCGCAATAATTAAATATTATGTAACGAGAGGCACCAGAATGTAATTATGACATATAGAAAAAACAATGTACATTTATTTATTTTTTTGGACAAAAGAATATGCTACAATTGTAAACTCTTGTTTCAGAATTAGATGTTCAACGGACACGAATCTGCACGAGATTGTATTTGTAACGCAAATATAAAGACATAAGAGAATACGAATTTTATTAAACAATATGTCGACGTGCGTGTCATTCTGACTTTTTTTTTGTCGAGTGTATCGTCATATGATTAATTGTGCAGCAACGTTGGAGTAAAGTTCCGCGTGGAGCGAATACGAGAGTACGGTGTATACTCTGCATACGGCTGATACGGCGGGAGTGTGGGAACCAATAGGCGTGCGCGGGCCGCGTCACAACGGCAGCGATTCCCGCGCTGCGCACGTCGGCCCGCGGAACTGCACGGCGGCGGCCGAACGTGTGTTAAATGGCTGTGCGTCGGCCATGATGGCTTTGAGCAGGGACCGTGTCACGCAAACATGTTTTCAAAGTGATATATCTCGTTTGGTGACTGAGTGACCGTGCTCCAGCGCGATGGCCGGGGAACGATGAGGCCCTGAGCGCTCTCTGTGCCGGGTAATTCGGCCCCAGGGCCCCCAGCCAGGCCTCAATAGCCCAGGTCCACGGCGTTCCGCGAAACCCGAGGCCCCCCCAGCCGACCCGACTGGCCTCTTACGGTGCGGCCAGCCATCCTTGGTTGTCAACACGCGCGAGCCAGCCGCCCTCAGGATGAGCAAGCTGTCGTTCAGGGCGCGCGCCCTGGACGCCTCCAAGCCCATGCCGATCTACATGGCCGAGGAGCTGCCGGATCTGCCAGATTATTCGGCCATTAACCGCGCAGTGCCCCAAATGCCCAGCGGCATGGAAAAGGAGGAGGAATGCGTAAGTCGGAACGTCCAGCATCTCGTTCCAGCATGTTTTCTCCGTCCGCCATCTTACCCACAGCGTAAAATTTCGTAAACAACCGGCAGATGGCGGCCCATCCGTTGTCGTATACCCTGGAAAATTAACAATTTTCCACCTTTAACGCAATTACCAGCTCACTCGCGATTCTCACCCGTTCTCCCTGTACCCTTCTATCCTCGACTCGATTCCTTGTGACAGATGTCAACGTCTGGTACGCCGTTAATCGCCAGCTCTCGCGCCGCCCTATGTTGCACTGACTCCCTACATCCCAAATGTCAAACGTTTTCTTTCCTCATGCTTGGACAATGTCCTAGCAATACTTTCTAGGTGCAAGAATCTTCAACTTGGAAACGATGACATGCCAGAATCTTTTTTTACAGGAAAACTAAAAAATGGATATCCAATTCGTTGACTCTGTATCACATACGTCGCGATAGATACTGTTTACAATTGGAAAACACATTTGCAGTCGTGTAACACTAAATCAATAAAGACATTCATAATTTTTCAATCTTCTGTTGCGTCTTAATGTATCTTAATTAGTTTATCATTGATTTAGTATGATTTTTTGTATAATATATGCTGTGATAGAATGAATTCATTACATTGAAGATGAAATTAAGTAAATATCAATTTATATAGTAATCAAATAAGCTCATACTCTGCTTTGATTCATACATAATGCTTATATAGAATTATGATATTCAAATGTTTAACTACTTGTTTGAAATGAGTCTCGTAATAAGATTATATTGTTGCAGATATTTAAGTTCATTATTAAATATATATTGAATATGTTTTTGTGTATGTGCAAATATATTCAGAAAGTTATGTATATGTAACAGTGATGATTATGTGGTAGGTGAGAATATAATATGATTCTTATTAAATATATAATTCTATTTATTATAGGAACATCATCTTCAAAGAGCGATATGTACGGGTCTAATCATTCCTACTCCTGAAGTAACCGATCTGGCAGATGCGGAGACTTATAACAAGATATATCCTGCTGATTATAAGCTGCCTCGCCAATTAATACATATGCAACGTAAGAGCATATCAAAATTGTTTTTATTATATATTTTAAATTTGTTAATCTTTGATAGATAATTTTATATATATTTATATATATATATATATATATATATATATATATATATATATAAAATTGGATTTACTTCTTTTTGCAGCCTTTGCTATGGAACAAGACATACCTGACTACGATATGGATTCTGAAGACGAAAAATGGGTTGCACTACAAAGCCGTAAGATGGAATTGACTCCTCTCCAATTTGAAGAAATGATGGATCGTCTGGAGAAGAGTTCAGGACAAACGGTAGTTACTCTCAACGAAGCTAAGGCACTTTTGAAAGAGGATGATGATTTGATTATCGCGGTGTTTGATTATTGGCTCAACAAGCGTCTCAAAACTGTAAGTATCACATTTTCATAATGTGCTTTTGAGGTTATGTCATATTAATGTACATGTATTGCTTAAATTATATTTATTAATTTAAGAATATAGGAATGTGTACAAATTTTATCCTATGAGTTTTTTTCTCTTTATTTTTTTCATAAAATTAAAATTTTTTATATTTTTAAATTAATTTCTTGAATACAATATTAGTAATAACATATATTTTCCACAGCAACATCCTTTGCTGTTAACTGTTAAAACAGAGAATCGATTTGGCTCGGCTGCCAATAATCCATATTTTGCATTCAGACGACGTACTGAGAAAATGCAAACGCGTAAGAATCGCAAGAATGATGAAACCAGCTATGAGAAAATGTTGAAGCTTCGTAGGGATCTTAGTAGAGCAGTTACGCTTCTGGAAATGGTGAAACGCCGAGAAAAGACAAAACGTGAACATCTGCATCTCACAATCGAGATTTACGAGAAACGGTTTGTACAAAACTATGATGACATCTTGGTATGCATTACAGTGTTAAATGGAAATTTTACTGATTTTATAGATATCAAGCGCAAGATTTCAGTGGGCAAATATTGTCAGAGGTGTCGGCATTAAAGGCACCTAGACCAGCGTTTGCTCCACTCTTTACTAATCAGTTCGGTGTTCATCAAAATTGGACAAATAAAGTTTGTAAAGTATGTATTAGTTTTAAAGAAAGAATTCATCTTTAATAATTAAATTATCTTTAGGATGTTCCGAAGGAGCAATATTGCCTTCATGTCTACTATATAGTATAATTTTTAACATCATTTTTCTTTTAATTTAGGATGAAGTAGTGCCCAGGAAAGAAAAGAGACAGTACAAAAAGCGAAAACATAAAACGGATAGCAGAGGAGGAAGTTTGGACGATACTGGTATTCGTAGCGGAACGGGTAGTGGTGGAGGTCGAGGAAATCGCCCAGGAGTTCTCGGAAGCGGGCTGGACCCGCTCATCAGTTCGGATGAAGATAGCCCACTTCCGTCTCATTCACACTCCCAGCCCTCGTTACCCTCTGATCGCGATGACGAAGACACCGCAGACGAGGGTCAATTCGCCTTTCGTCGAAATAGGAATAGCTCTTATTTACCAGTAAGTTACTATACTTTTTTTTCTCAAGATATTTTATTTAGTTTATTATTGATGGAAATTAGACCGATAAGAATAAATAAGAAAAAGAATCCTGTTTTCTAAGCTGAAATTAAATACTCTGATGCATCATATTTTAATTTATTTTTTTTTTTGTAAATATAAGTACAGTAATGATGTTGAGTTGATTAATTATCGATTATTGCCTGATTGGAATTGATCAATCGATACTGAAATTATCTACGATTTAAATCTAGAGTTCTTTCTATAAATTACTGCAACTGGACAAGTCATTAAAATAGAAATAGTCAATGATTTCTTAGAATTTTAAACTTTTCTCTTTGCCTGTATCAACAGCCTGTATCAGGTGGTTTTGGAAATTGGCCTTGGTGTGATAAAAGCGAAGGCGGTATTGCTGATAAAAAGTACAGGTTTGCTTTGACTAGCATTAGCAAACCAATGCCAAGGTGTATTGGCTTCGCACGACGGAGAATTGGTCGTGGTGGCAGGTATGATATCTATTGAGCTGATAAATGTTGAGATACAATGACATTTATTTGACTGTTTTTTTGATGATTTGCAGAGTAATATTAGATCGCTGTACGGCCGATATGGATGATATGTGGTCTACTTTAGATTTCACGATACATGACTCCAATCGCGAGACAGTGGATTCGAACGCGACTGCCACAGCAACGACTACCGTCAAACAAGAGTGGTACGCTTTTCAATATTATTAAACGACATTTATAATTAAAAATTAAAGAATATTTAATATTTATACTCGTCGACGAAAGAAAAATAACTTTTATACATAATTGTATCACGTATTTGTTACATTTGTATTTCTGTCTTGGGCAGGTTACATTTTCGACCAAAGACTCCGCCTGTGTCGGTGCATAGTCCAAGCGAGGAAAGTACTGACGACACGGACTCGGACGTTGAGCCAACAATGTCTCGATCCAAGCTTCCATACCCGTTCCCACCTGACGCGACGTCCATATGCATCGAGGTGGAGCCGGAACGCGCGGGTGACGAATCGCCATTTACGTCGGAGTTCAATATCGCGGATTATTTCGTGATGGACACCATGTCGGACATGGAGCTCGCAGAGGCGAGCCTCAATAATACGGGTAGTGCGTGCGTCAGTGGTCTCTCAGATAGCAGCGTGAACGAATCACGGACAGACGGCGAGCTGGGCAGTTCACATTTTGTGGTGACACCGCTCGTGAATAATCTGTTCGCGCCGCTCACTATGGCACAGCATACCCGGCTTATCCAATGCAGTGGTAGTTCTAGTGTTGTACATACTTCTACAAGTTCTTCGTCGATTCCTACCTTGTCCTCCGTCGTCGCGTGTACGACCAATCAAGCTATCGTAGCATCGAATACAATGTCTACGCAGTGCACTGTCGGTGTCAGTGCCGCGGTCGATACACAATCGAATCATCAGCTCAAGCAGCAGCACAGACAATTGCCGAACAATAGTGCCGCTGCTTCCATTCTCTCGAAATCTTTGACTAGTCCGACAAATAATAGGAATGGTAGTAGCTGCGGTGGTAGTGGTGGTAGTGCAAATGTTAGAGTGTTTAGTGCGAGTACCACATGCGGCGGCAGTGGTGGTGGCGGTGGTGGTAGCAGTAGTAGCAGTAGCGGTAACGGCAGTAACGTCATAAACTTTGGCAATAGTCACCAGAACGGTCCGCTGCCGCACATAAACAACTCTAATAACCTGACGAACAGCACTCACGTTGTGAACAACCAACAGTCCACGTTAGTTCTGCCACAGAAGCATCCGCCGTCCAATCTGTTACCCGGCCTGATAACGCAAAGTAAATTGGCGACCCTCGCAAGGAAGCAGCAACAGCAGACGCAAAATCAGGCGCCACAGGTCCCAACGTCCGGGGAAATTACGCTTAATAGTAATAGGTAATTCATTATGCTTACAATTATGTAGTTAGAAATCTTACATAATTAGAAAAAAGCTAACGAATCTTCTTTCGTGAACGCTTGAAATATCAGGATCTAGCAGGAGCATCGTGATGACGTTCAATAACAGGAATGCGATGGCATGATCTTACATAAAATTTTAATTAAACACTGTTCTAAACTTTATTGTGATTTCTTATTTATTTGATTTTAGTGAAAGTTTGGATATGGAAGTGGATGGAGTGGACAGTTCGCCATGCGATAGCAAACCGCAGCAGCAGCAGCTTGTACGGGCGAACAAAACAAATTCACTGGCGATGGAAGTGACATGATGCCTGCTATCGGCACCCCTGTTGCCGCCAATACGTCACTGGGGGCTTCGCTAATTCTCTTACCTTGCCTATGATGATCTGCTTCGGGCGGGAGATCGGACGCGTGATGATATACTGCTCTATGTTGACATGAAAGAGCGATACGGCTAGGTACAATTGCTCCTCAATCAATTGTTTTATCATGGCGACACTAATCAGCGAATGCGTGGATTCTAATGCAAGTACCAAGTTTCTTTGTCTTCTCTCTGTCGGAGGGATCGTGCTCCTTATTCTTCAAATTATCTTTTTCCTTGCTCATTGAACGATCAATAGCAATTTACCGCTAAATACGCTCAATAGCCATGTGAAAAATATTGCCATTGTTTTTGTAGATGCAAGAAGTATCTTCCAACAAGAGAACATATGATGACACGGTGTGACAGTACATCATTACATTCTTGTTGTCTAATGTTAAACAAAGATAAGAAGATTACTGTACTGAATCTCTTGTTGGAAGGTACTTAAGATTCCGAGAGAAACTAATCTATCCGATTAGCTGAAATTAGCACTAATGTTTTTCCTAATAGTGCTCGTTTTTTTCTTTGTCTTTAAGAATAGGGAATAATATATAGTCTAAGAACACAAATTGGGTTCTAACTACACGAATAGCTTAACTGTAAAAAAAAAGTAAAAGAGATTGTGTGTATCATTAAGTTACTCGTCGAAATATAGCGTGCAATACTTCTCTATTGTTTTTAGTGACAATAGTTTGAAATAATCTCGTTCGTTCAAAGCAAGGAAAATCGTGATCGAAAATCAGCAATGTGAATTAATTACGTTTATCTTGACTTAAAAATTTCTTATTTATCAGATTAATATCGTTCAATTATACAATAGTTGGACGCACAATAATGCAACAAGCTTTCTCAGACACAGCATTGATTATTTAATTATTGAAATTCTACAAAAAAATCCTTTTACTTTTATATATCTCAACATCTATACCGTTCAAAGTAGACACTCGAAAATATAAAAGCTTTACATGGATGTGCGGTCCGATTAGAAATTGTTTTGTCCTAAAATCGAATAAAATCAGATCGTTGTTTTGGAAAAGAAATGATTTCGGATAGTTTCCTATATAAGTTTCATTCGCAACAGTGTATGGAAAATAGATACAAAGCATTACATTAGCAATGGTGGAGATTGTATAGTAATCTGCTTGTAAGTACAATAGAATATGCTCGAATTACATCTCGTCGCTTTCCAGATAAGTAATACTACAGGAAAGTAGATTAATTAATTTCTTACAAAAGTGTACGATTTTTCTCAATACTGTATATAGTTTCGGTTCGCGAGTATTGTACGACTTTATATAGTAATGCTCCTTATATACATATATATATTATATATATACATATATATAATACTACGTTAAAGGCTTCCAGGCTGTGAAATATTGAAGCTATTGTTATCAATTAATCTTTGATAGCATTAAGTCATTGTAATCGTAAAATCGATTTTCTTTTTTTCCCCTCTTTCTCTTCAATAATCGCCAAAATGTACATTTTGATACCTGCATATCCGTCGGCACGTATACGCGACCGATATGCAATTATAATATAATGTAACTTTATAATGTTGCGTTTGGGAAGCTTGTATCACTGGATTTGTGTTTGCACGGAAGGATCATTACATATTGTGTTAGAATCTACAAAGCTCACTAGGGGCCAGGGTTGGCAAAGACTAATGTTTATTTTTTTTATTTTTTTTTTTATTCAAAAATAAGACATTATATTTCTTCTTAAAAATGTTTCAAATATGCTTTAAACAATATTATAAAAAAACATGTTTAAAATATATTTAAAACGACAATTAAGCATGTTTTTAAACTGTTTAAAATATGTTTTTACCAATCCTGCTGGGAGCAATGTATAAAAATACTTACGTCTTTCACATCAGTGACTGAAATTACCACTATCAATGTAGGGAAACTTCGAGTTATGATGTTTGGCAAAATAGATATACAAACGGTTAAATTTCATTATCTCTAAAGACAGATTCATTAACTGTACATGTGTTCTTCTATATGCGAATTTCTTTCGTGACTTTTTTTATATCTCTCCCGTATAAATGAATTTAACGAGATAAGATCGAAACAAACTATTACGATATTGCACTTCATATCACACTTTTATCTGTCCTCTCACAGACTCGTATTCTACCGTACCGTAGATAAACGTAAACGTCAAAAAGCTGTTCGATACATGTTCTTATTTGTAGAATAGAATTCTTATGGCTCTCGAATATACAAATATGGATACGAATGTCGGAATTCAAACCATATGAATCTTGCCACATGTTATAGGCATATTAAGAGATTCGAGCATGCTAATAAAATTCGGGCGTGCCATTAAATCTCTGTTTGGACAGGTATCTCAACGTTATCCTCCGAGAAAGCAACGTCATCAAATTATGAGTGGCATTCGTTCCCTTCACTGGTATACATGTAATTCGCCTCAAAGTTCGAGAGGTAGAATCTGTTGATACAACTGAACAAATTATCTTGAATGTATCTACAGTCTACTCGAACAAAATCTCATCGTACTCGTACATTTAACCGATACAAACTTCCTCTAGGTACAACGTATATGTTTTCGCTAACTCGATATTTGATTCATTATCAAAAAAAACATAGTATCTCTCTTAAGTTTTCCACATATAGATAACATGTATAACAGCTCTCTTCCTCTCTTAGTCTTTCTATAGGACACCACTTGCTTTTCTATCTTCTTCATCAAATTGCAAAATATGAAAATGTAAAAATATTAAAAAACATATAGAAGAAACGAGAGATTATCTTTGTGATCGAACTGATAATTTGTCGACTATATACTTTACTTTTACAAACACTTACGATGTTTTGGACTTTTCCAAATTAACAATATCTTTTCGGGATATTGAGAGAGAGAGAGAGAGAGAGAGAGAGAGAGAGAGAGAGAGAGAGATCAGAACGATTGTTTGGTCGGAGTGCCTTGCAGAGAAACAGATCACTTTTGTACTCTTTATAGTCACACTCGACTCTCATATTCTTCTTTGACATACTAGCTGTACTTTTCTTGTTATTGCAAACAGAATAACCGCGTACAAGAATGAATGATGAATTTGAGATTATGCAGCAATTGATTGTTATTTGTTGCAAACTATGCAGACACTAATCATTGAGTATAATCGCTAGAGTAAACAAGGAATTCTTGATTTCTGATCTGTGAACGCCTGGTCTCAAAGGAATCTCTCGCGGTAGCGAGCCATAAAACGATTTGTCGCCAGCCGTAATGCGAGAATGAGGGGGAGTAAGATTATGGTGCGAGTGATTACAAAAATCGTAGGGAAACTTTTCGAAATCGTAATAAAATGAAATAAAAAAAATCAGATATATTGTACATATAAAAATAATTACGCTTATTGTATCTCTTAATTTTAGGTAATTAATTAACTGAATAACTGTAATTAAAAAAAAAAAGAAACGTTGTTGTGGTAGACGCACAGCGAAATGTGTATGAAAATTTATGAATTTCAAGACGATTTTAGAAAGGAGGAGTAATAAAGAAATTTTATCCTGGATAGAACTTATTATTTTGATTAAGATCTTCACACTTTCGCCTGTACATTGTCGGGACGTGTTCTTTTTTTTGTAAGATCCGTTTTATGACACGTGTTTGTACATATTCTTTAGATACTTCGTCGTTTCTCTCGTTTTTCTCAGATTCACTGTTGAGCGTGAAACCGAAATTCCTCCATTCTCTCCATCTTGTTTGCTCTCGTGTATTCATAGTATCTAGCTTTTATAAACGTTATCTGCTTACCGTAAACACGTACACGTACACATACATGAACAGAGACGCCGTACATACAGCGTATATATGTATATGCTGTTATCGAGATTTTTAGCGACGCCTTGAAAACGAAAGAAGCGATAACTCTTCCGCCAAATGATTTTGAGAAGAACGAGCGACTTTATGTGAATGAAATGGAGAAAAAGGAAAATAAAGATTCGAGAATGTATTTGTAAAGAGAAGAGGTAAATAAAATCATTTATTTTAGTTGGAATGCTTTAAGAACAACGTATAGCTGATGTATATGGATTTTTATATAAAATTTATTAATGTTAAAGGTAATCCGATTAGCGATTAAAATTAAATAAAACGTCGAGAATCGAGATTTGAGGATCGCTCCAACCAAAGACTGAGTTCGCTTTACATTTCTCTGGTTTGGCAAACACGAAATTCCACTGCGGCTAAGACCGATAGCTGTTCGTCTTGCATACGCTTCGATTGGACTCCCATTAAAAGACGTTCCGAAAAATTTATTGATCGAAAGAAAAGAAGAAGAGGAGAAGAAGCGAAATAGAGAGTCGGTCGTATCTCGAATGGTGAGACTTCGTGTTTACCTAATTCGTTGCATTCGCGAGAAACAATAGTGTATCATATAAGTAGAAGTTAAGACCGATCAATACAAATATTCCGAATTGATGGTCGAAATGAAAGCGAAGAAAAGATAAGCCGGCTCGTTTATGTATAGGGAATGAGATTATCGGGAGGAGAGGAATGAGCTTAAACCTGGTCAATAGATCTAGACGAGAAAGCTCCACGACACTTTTTCTGCGTGTTAATTACAGATTTACGATTTAATATCAACCGACGCGTCGAGACACGATATGTACCTACTTATATACATGTATTTTATTCTGTGAATACGGTGTAAGCCTTCCGCGTCGCTGTGCGACACAGGAAGGTCCGATCGGGACAAAAAAGGAAAGAAACAAATAAATGAAAGAAGAGAAAAAGGACAGAGACGACGCTTCAGCCAAAGTTCCAATTTGAATGCGAGACTTTGGGCACAAGTAATCTCTCTCTTGACAAGAACATTTGTACAGTCGAAGGACTGAAATAGGGAGCTGAAAGGAGACACTGGGAGTTCTATATACGATCGCATACATATACGGGATGTGTACATACAGGATATGTTGCACGAATTCAGCATTGTAGGAAAAAAACAATAAAAAAGGATAAGACAAAGCTTTATATAACCTGCTCAAAATATATCTACCGTTTTCATTATAAAGATTATGCAGTCTCAGCATGAAATGAAACGCATATGCCCTACAAAGCTGGACTTACAAGACATCCCGTAGAACGTTAACTCCGGACGGCCTTCGACCTGTTCCTCGATACAACACGTCGTCTGATCACATCCCTCGAGTCCATCATCTGATAACATCCCTCGATGTTGCGCAACGTCTTATTTATCGAGAGAGTTGCTCGATAATTATTATTCATATATTATTATGTAAATTATATAAAATTATTACGCATATTATTGTATAAATAATATGAAATTCTTACACTTATTATTATATAATTTAACTATCTGTTTTATCTTTCCAAGTTTCAGTTGCAACGTTTCGTCCAAACACGAGAGACATTATCTCGATCTTTATTGTTGCCAGTATAAAGAATAGAGAAGTGTTATCAGGTGGACGAGTCGATATTTTCCCGCAATTTATGTATAGAGACCTAAGTATTAATTATTCGTAATCATTGCGATTAACGGCGTGCGCGAGGTAGCGGATATAATTAATTGAGTGTGTGTGTGTGTATATATACATATATTATAAGTCAATTTACGGGTTGCATTTTTTGGCTATTAAATATATTCTAATTAGCGTGTAACTTCGAGGGGGAGGGAGAAGAACGAAACCGGCGAATGCGTACCGAATGACTTGTACATATTCGTATGCATATGTACGTATACACGTAGCGCATCTCGTGGGCTCTGTACATGCAAACATGACATACATAAATACATATATATCTGTGTATATATATTTATGTATGCGTGCGCGCGCGCGTGTGTGTGTGTGTGTATGTGTATGTATATATATATATATTATATATATATATATATATATAAAGATAAAAATATATAAAATGAGAGAGAGAGAGAGAGAGAGAGAGAGAGAGAGAGAGAGAGAGAGAGAAGAGTGCGGCGCGTTAGGACACAATTCTCTGTATACAATACATATGTGACACTCCGCGAGCCGAACGCAATTGAT
>Ga0157363_1002107_pt1 | contig 17294 bp, 16 predicted proteins | sample AttsexASBM1_FD_111477 | JGI IMG/M metagenome (GOLD analysis project Ga0157363, IMG submission 111477) | Fungus gardens microbial communities from leaf cutter ant in Ribeirão Preto, State of São Paulo, Brazil - Atta sexdens ASBM1 | ecosystem: Host-associated > Fungi > Mycelium > Unclassified ... | reverse complement strand
TACATATATACATATATACATACATACATACATATATACAATACTTATAGTAAGTTCCCAACCGAAGTGCACTTTGGGTAATCTGTGATATGATAAAAGTAACAAGACAATTCACTCGCTCCTCCACGCACGGATTTCGCTTTTCCGCTCTTTTGTGCGCTTGTGGTTTTTTTTCTTTTCTCCCTTTCAGGGTTAGGTAGGGAATAAGTAAGGGTAAGAGGAGGGCATGCACACCCTATATACATATATACATGCACGGACATACACACACACACGCGCGCGCGCGCACACACACACACACACACGCACACACATACACACACACACATACACACACACACATACACACACACACACACACACACACACACACAAAACGGGATTTCGTGCAATTCTAAGGTGGCAGTACATTTTAATCGGGCGACCGGTATATTCTGCTCGATTCCTCTTTTCACGAAAATAGAATGGCTCTCAGGTTCTAAGGCTTGGGATGATCAAAGACAATAGGTCAGCGAGCAATGAGCTAATTTCTCGGGAGACCAAAAGATTAACATTTGCAAATGCGATCGTGAAACACAATTCTCTTTTTACGCAACATTTTCTAATATGTCTGCTGGTTTCTATCTCATTTGTTGACATAAGAATTGAATAATTATATCTTTAAACAAATTGTATCTTATAGCGCTATCTCCATTTTCATTACTCACTCTTCTTCCTTGTATTTATTTGTACTATAGGTCATTTATTTTATTATAGAGTAAATGATGTATATATGTACATAGGCTTATTCACGTTGTCCCCGTGGCAGTGCGCGTTATCAAAAGGTTAGAAAGGACCGCGAATACACGATGACCTCGAAAGCATAATTCTTTGACTTTTGAGCGAGCGCGAGAAAGTGTTTCGTAAATGCTTTATAAATTACCTATTTTTATAGAGAACATTAAGAAATTGAAATTAATGATTATACATATTATCTGCAACTTGTCAAAAACGTAGATTATAAATATCTGAAATATACGAAAATTGATGGAAATTGCCCAGTAGGGATGCACCGAATCATAAAATTACTGAATATCAGATATCCAAAAAGAATGTGATATTGAATATCTGATTCGATATCTGATATCCGGGAAAAAAAACAATAATAATTTTCTTTATCTTTCCAACGTGAAAAAAAAAAGAGAAAGATGAATTGTGCAAGAAGTTCAGCTGAAAAGAATAAATTCTGCATTAATGATGCAAACTTTCAATGTAAAATTTCAACCGGATATATTACCGGATACTGATATCCAGCTATTCAGTCGGATAGTAAAACAGTACTGGATAATACCGGATGTTACCCGGATATCCGATGCATCCCTACTACTCAGTAAACGAGAATGAATTAAAATAGATTGAAATTTTATCTATCCGAATACGTATTTTAAATAACAACTTTTTTTATTCAATTGGATTAAATTGGATTCAATGATTCAATTGGATTCAATTGGATTCAGTTGGATTCAACTGAATTGGATTGAACAATTACCTTTTCTATTCAGAATTTTGAATTGAGAAGTATTCACAAGACACAGAAAAGCTGATGTTATTTTTAGATTGAAAGACGTAATCTTAATAATAAGAATAAAAATGCATTCGGATTGAAAAGGATTTATTTTAACATTCGTGTATGCGTATTTAAGTTCTGGCAAATATGATTTCCAGTAACTCGCTCTGGCAACTTCAATATGCAGAAGCGATCATATTAAAACTTCAGCTGGATCATGAATGTTATTTTACCACTTTGATCAAATAAGATTTTTTTTGTTATTTATGTTATTTTATCATTTTTTTGGATCATTGATAGTCCTAAGTGGGGTCCCGATTAAAAATATAAAGATAATTGTATCATATAATTAAGAATATAGGAAAATTTATTGTACTTAAAATTGAATTAGATCCGTCTCGTCGTACGAAACGTGTCCGCCCGATGGTTAACGCGCTGAGAGGATTTGACAATCTCAATCGAATGTAATGTAAATACACGCCGTATAAGACTCTTAGGCAGACTACTGATATATTTAATTCTCATATATATTCATGTATATGTATTCGTTTTTAAGCCCGCGGTTGCCTCGGCGTAGGCGATGACGCCACCCGCTGTGAGACGCTCATCCCTATTGTAAATAATCTTCATTACGACGGCGGAAACGGGTACCGGTTAGTCCGCAATTGTCAGTATCTTGCTTACGACAGTAACGTACATATAATGTACTTGTATAGCGAAGGACTGAAAAAGGAGGATCAGCATGGTTTTTCCTGGACTTACACCTCGAAATAAAATACTCGAGGATAACAGTACCTGTCGCGCACTGTCAATCATAAGTTAATATGTTGCGTATTATCATTCTTATTATTATTTTATTATTATTATTATTAACATTTTTAAACGATAACGTTCTATGTTTCCATTACTATTTAATTTACGCTCAGTATTGTCGCGAATAATAGCACTTAGCTATACTTTCCAGCAAATTTATCGATTTGACTATCAACTTAATTATCATCATCCCTTTTATTTTGTTGTTACTTCGATATTTGCGAACGCTATTAATTTTCTGCGGCGTTGAATTTTCTCATCCCTAGTACATAATGATCTGTCATCATTATTATTATTATTATTATTTTTATTATATCATTATTATATTATCATTACATGCGCTGAATAAATTTAATTATTGATTCTAAAATTAATATTATAGATAGTTGTACACGTACGCAGGATATATAGCTCGATGTAGAGTGTTTCTTAATTATATATATATATACTTCAATCTAGAATCGAAAAATGAGAAAAATAATATATAAAAATAGATTGTTTAAGCTTTATCTTCGTTGTAATAACCTAGAGAAAATAAGATTATTTTAAACTAAGATTTTCTAAGGATCGTAAATGTGATTACACAACAAGTAAGGAATAAACACCTTTAACAATCAAGCTGGATCTTAGGCTTCAATAATTTCGTGTGAATTTATATACTATATATGTAATCTTTTAAAATTGTGTGGCGAAATGATTTTTCGGTCTTGAAACGCAAGACTGAACTACAGTAGTAATATCATAAATTAAATTTACGAGCAATTTAATTTGATGCTCATCTTAGAAAGATCTTAATGATGCTGAATAATATATTAAAATTTGTAAATCTTATTGCGAAAAAATAAGATTATTATTAGATATTCTAAAGTGTCATTCGAAATAACGTAATATAATTGTAATATATACGTATTTTATTTCGAATTGTATTTTGAAACATATCTATATTTACCGATTGAAGTATTGGCTTATAATTAAGAATCAGTCTATATAATATTTATCGAATTGTTCGATTGTAGAAGCGATCTTCTTTGCAGAATGCAGAGAGAAGATTATAACTGGGGAATAGCTACGACATAGTGTACAATTTGCCCAATTTATAAGAATAAAATAGAAAAGTTATTTTATCTGAGAATTATCGATTATTTTGTACAGTCTCATTCCAGTTCTTGTACTTTTTTACGATGCGTCTCGGCCAATCTGAACACAAAGAGTATTTAAATAAAGTATTAAACTCTATAGTATAATAAGCCTTTTTTTAAGTTCTTATACTGTTAGACTTTAATTAGTCCTAAGCTCTAAACTTTACAGTCGAGATCTGATTAGCTTACTTAAAGTTTACACCGAAAAAGGTTTCTTATTAAAAAAAAAAATCGTCACAATTTAGAGCTCAGAACAAAAGGCTAAAGACTTAATAGTACATCTTTTTTTTGTAAATTTTCCCTCGGATGAGGGAAATTAGGCGCCTTTTGGGCAAAGACAAGACTATACTAAATTCATTACACTGTTAATCAAACTCGTAAACAGAGTCCCTTTTTTTTCTATTACACAGTAATTCTAAACTCCTCATACAATTCCCAACAGTCTTAAATCTTTCAAGCTTTTTCATAACGGCCTTAAAAGCCTTCCAATTCCAATATGACAAAACCAAATTTTTATTTTTTTCTGCGCAAACAGCGCAGAAATATGCGGGACGCCTGAGATCGACCCCAAAACGGAAAATCACGAGTCGAGCGTGCTACGCACGCAGCTATTCGACACTTCTGATAATATACTTATCGACTTTATAAGTTAGTACATATTTTTCATAATTTTTAATAATAACATCGTTATATTGTCGTTATATATATATATATATATATCTCATTACATTATCGTAAGAAACAAGTTGTGAAGATGCTCAAGAGACAGTTAAAGTGTTTGGTTCAAGGTTCCAATCTATCGCGCAACGGCGTTAAATTGTAGGTCCCGTAGTCTCTGCGCACCACAGGCAAAAGATGTACGTATGAGAGGTAGGCCTGACTAGTTCCCAAGAGACAAAACGAACCATACTTATGACTATTATGTGCATTCCAGTTGTACCCGTTGCGCGACCCATGGAATCTGGAATTAAACATCTCTTGAGCATTTTCAACTTGTTTTTTGGTTACACTGACAATTCTTATGTTTTTATCATCTTTTCTAATATCTACGATTGGATTGATTTTTCTGCTTGACAGACAAAAGATCATACAGTTATTCTTGATACAATGAATGAAATTGCTATTTTGAAGCTCCAATCTTCTTTGGATTTAATTATTTCAAATATACCATGTATATGACTCTTGATTTAAAAGAAAGCTTTTCGCTTTAAAAATCTTCATGTATAAATATAGTTTCTTGAAATCATTGAAAATCTTAAATCAGAATGATTTAAGCGAAATAATGTTCAACAGCATACAGTGTCGAAAATATGTCTATGGAATAAGACAAAATATCTTTTTCTTCTGTGGAATTGAGCAAACACTGATAAGGCAAGCTATTAACTTGCGATTACAAACCGAGCATGTGCAGATCTGAAACAGCGTATAACACAGCTATACTTTCGGCATTTGTGGACAAAATAGATATATGGAATTTTGAAGAGAAGAATGAGAAAGAAAGAGTAGCTAATGGACAAACTTATTGTTTAATATGTTGTACTATATTGTTGAATCTGTAAATTTTATTAGAGCACGATTGCGTTATCCGGATATTGGTGTCCACTTATTAATTAGAGATCGTTATAACTAACGGCAAAATGTGATTACACGTTCTTATATATGATTGCGAGAGATAATAAAAATTAATATTATTTGTATATTCCATATATGTAAGTACCTTGATACTCGATCGTGTGTTCAATTTCTTAGAAAAGATCGATTTTGGGAGATACAAAATCAATGTCAGGATAAGAATTTACGCATTAGAATCTTTACATCATGCTTTTTATTAATAGAATATTTTTTTTCAAATTTCGCAATACAATTAAAATTTCACAAAATATTCGATGCTGTTCACTCACGTAAGTTTCTTAAATATTAACATCAGGAGCGAACAAAATCCTTCAAATCGCTTCAAAGAGCGAGATTTACATCCATCTATCGCAGCGCTGCAATATCAAAATGATAAGAGAAGAAGTGCTACGGCTAAACTACTACTCCAGGATGCGTTTTATCTGCAACAAAGAATGATGCCGGTGATAACTCTTCAATAAAAGCGGCGAGAAACGCGGCGGTATAGGTGACACAAAATTTCGAGGCCAGTCATTCGACCTGGCCTGCGTGCAGCTCCGGAAGGGTGGGTTTTTCGATGGGTGCTTTCGCCGATTATTTTGGCTATTTCATCGACCAAAATATGTTGTGCTTGACGTGCTTCATTAACGCGCACTTTTTTTGTTTACTCACTGCTGATTACGGAGCTGAATGTCATGTATCTGGGAGTCCGCAGAGCAGCACCCTTACGCGATGTGGATGGCTTCTCTTCGCTACTGAGTCGTTTCACCTGAAAGGAATTTCATTATCTTGCATAAAATTATAGAAAATCATTTGCCAAGGATAGCAAGATGTGTTGTTTACTATCTTTGCATTTTCTACGCTTATCGTGTTACATATGCATATACATATAATGCATACGGTGAATGCAAAAAATATTTTGTGCACAGGAGAGATTTTTAAAAAAGCTTTGTAGAAATTAAACATTAATTAGCAATTTATTAATAATGAGTATGTTCTCTTCTAACATAAATAAAAAAAATGAAGGAATTCATGAAGGTATATTTATGATTTTAGAAGCTAAATTTCTCCATATTTTCTGGTCTAATACAATTTTTCATTTTCGCTTATTGAGATAATATTATATTTGAATTATTACACATCTTTTTAGATAAAATAATTTTGAGAAATATACAAATCTACTTTATTCTTTGCTAATAAATTGCTAATTAATATATATTTTCCAAAAAAAAAGATATTTTACAGATATCTCCTCCAGAGGAATACTTTTTGTACTCACTGTATATATTAATTTATTCGCTTGCTAATCCTATGTCGAAACATTTGGAAATCTTTTAACATACTGTCTAATAATTTATTCGGCTGGCTCTCGTCGCTGGTAGTTGGACTCGAAAAAAGTTCAGACTTTACGAGTCATTCTGCGTATGATATGATGCCAAGTTCTGTGATGCATGCAAGACTTCTTTCCATAACGCGTCAAATTTTCGCACGTGTGTCTTAACCGCGGTGTTACTTCGGTCACTTGGCGTTTTCTCTCGTATTCTGACGTTTTGGAACTCGAGGCAAGATGAGCATCGATTTTCTCCCGCATAATTCTCACCTGTTCGTCGATCGCCGCAAACTGCCACTTCCATGAGTGATTATAGAGGAAGGGACGGTGATCGAATCGATTGTCATCGGGGCTGTAGGACTCTGCGTGACAGGCCGGAGTCAATATCGTCATTTTATGACGATTTATAGCATAACATCTGTAGAAGTGTTTCACTTTATCAGCAATCTGAAATAAAAAGTTTTTTTTTTAATTTATTTAAAGAGAAATAGCTGACTAAATTAGAATTTTGCTCGAGAAGCACACTCACTTCTTTCGGGGTACAATGATCCCACATATGCACGAGTCTGCAAAACATTGTAAAAGGTCCGGCCTTACTCTGTTTTCTTAACCGTCCAAAAACTGAAAGTTCCTTGTAGGTCATTCCCATATCCACTTCATCTAATTGTGCAAGCTGTCCCGCTTGCAATGGTTCCAATTCCGCGGTGGGTGGTGCATCCAGGATATTATCCAAAGCGGATATTCCATGTTTACGTCTGGAATTCAAATACAGAGAGCAATTGTTACTATTTTGAATGTCTGATCTGTCTTACGTGCAAGTATGACATCGTATGGAATATACACAGTGATTCTTAGTTATAGGAAGATAAAATTATTAAATATTTTAAATTATCATTTAAAATAAAATAATTGCAATATACATTTGCATCAATTTAGGCTTCAACTTCCGAATTATAATAGATCAAAATTCACTGTGTATATCACTTACATTCGTACCTAAAATATAAAAGGAATTTCTTTAAATCGTTCTTCGCTATGCCACCTATAGGATTGATGTCGGCGCTGCTGCAATCATACTTAGTGAGGTAACCACGTAACGCTTCGTCCACGTTGCCGCTCCCTAACACTAAGAGGCCACCCGGGCGACCTCTGACCCATAACATTAATTGAGCGAATAAGTAAGCAATCACCATCCGTAACCGAGCCTGAAAGTAAAATAGTAGGCATAGAGATGTGTAATTTGATAATCAAGATATTAGTTCTATCAAAATTTTAGATCGAGCAATTACCTGTACATTTTGCAAAGCCAGATTCTCCCTAGGTGATCCACCTTGCACTCTGAATCTCGGTGTCAATTTAGTTACCTGTTGGAAGATTCCTAAAATCGCAGATATCGCAGTATCTATGATTATCCCATGATGATATGACCCTATTTGATTGGCTAACTCAGCCGCTCGAACCTTGGTCTCTGTCGATGAGTTTTCCGTTCCCATATAGCACGTGACGAGAATAGTGTTGCACAATTGCTTCGGATCTACCGGTACGTATTCACAATCGCCGACGATTTTTCTGATATCCGCCAAGACTTGTGTGTCTAAATATACGAAATAGAATTTTCGAAATTTGAAAGAGACTCTTGTAGTTTGAGGGAAGATAGCATAGCTGAGTTTTACCTCCTCTACCAACTGATTCGACGATCATTTCGCACATCGAATATACGACACATGCTGAAGACGCAGAGTCGACGCCACCGCTCAATGGTAAGAAAAATCCACCTTGGCAAGATCGTCTAAAACGTAAACATGTAATAATTAAAATTTAAATAATATAACAAGTACGAAGGGTCTTCATATTAATTCAAGACGAAAACTTATATGTTACAATTGAAAGAAAAATTTCATTTTTTCAATAAAACCATTCGAATTATTTTAATGAAACTTTATGTATGTTTCAAAAATATGAAGGATAGTCTTTTTTTATTCAATATTAAGAATAAGCAGTGTTTTTGAGAAACAATTTTGAACATATGGTTAAGAAATTTTCTCATCTTAAATTAATGTCAGAAATCATCTCATACCTAAGAACTACTTTACAATAGTTTTCTATAAACATAATTTCAGCAGCTTTATGATGATAATAAAAAATAAATATCTTGACCATGTTCACGCACCTCAGATAATCCCACAGCCAGCACGCGGGTGCCATCGCGATTTCTTCTTCCGGAGTGTGATACATGAAACTCGAATGCTCATTATCGCCATATACATCTTGGACTCCGTCAAGTGGTCGATCTGGTGGATTTGAGACAAGATTTTGTGGCGTGAGCGCAAAATCGATTTTCACACGCGGATAACTAGGTGACATAGCAGCCGCGTGCGATCGCGATCTGATGCTATTTCGGTAATTCCTGAAGAGGATAGTAGAAGGATGTGTTATGTTATTTTTTATTTTATAATATTTTGCAGATAGGTATGAGACATTTTATAATTACTCTAACATCTAATTATCTCGAGTTAAATCAAGTTTTTTAATATTTCAATATTAATGCTCCAAGCAATACTTTGATTTATGCGGAAAGAACAATTCTGTTGAAGTAATTAAAAATTTACCTAGATATAGATTTAAATATATATAATTTTATTGAACTATTAGAATAATTATTATTCTTTGAGTGCAGGAACGCTCAAACTGGTTGCTAGAATACCGAACTTTTTGCAGAATTATCATCACGATTGAGCATAATTATTTAGATGGTCCAATAAAATTATTTTCATATTTGTATCTAAATAAATTTTTAGATACTTCAGCAAAATCGTTCTTTCTATATAGAATATTTGAGCACTGATAGCACTATTTATAATCAGAATCCAGATCAATCACTTTTACCTTATATCCTCGAGATCGAATGTGGCGATGGTCACTTCCACGTCCTCAAGAGCGAATTGTCGTCCGCGATTTAATATGTTGCCATTGAGCGTGATGCTGGAACCACCATTGAAGTATAATCTGCCACCGTCGCATCCGCGCAAATTACTGAACATATAGCAGCCGCCAGCCTTGAAAGTAGCTGACTTAACGAGATCCACGGTGATGTAAGCTTTACGTAGCTCAAAATATGAACCGCTTCCTTCCAGAAAAAAATGAAGAAAAAAAAGTAGGGAAGCAATTTTCAAAGCGAACATTTGATCTAATCCTAATCCTCCTTTATCCTTTAATTTACAAAAAAATGTAAGTTTAATCTTCATTAGAGAAACAAAAAAAGAGTACAAAGCAAAAGAACAAAAAAAAAGAGAAGAGGTTTAGGCATTTATATTTAGTTCTTATATTTACTTCTTAATATTTATAAACATAGTTTTAAAATGTCATAATTAATCACAAACTATTAATTATTTTTAATATATCATTTAAAACGTCTTGTTATAAGAACGGACTATGAATACCGGCCTATTCAGTGAATTGTAATGTCAAATACATTTCGTAACAATGGCATTACCATTCGCGATAATTTCCACGCCATCTAATGACATCGGAATATGATTACTGACTGGATGCCAAAGTTCCTCACATATTTCGAAACCTACGCAGGTATCCCTCGTCGCGATGACCGCGTCACCAAACGGCACTACGGTCTGACTGGTGAGTTGCGATATCATTCGTGGTAGAAAATAATCCTCGACCGTACGTTCCTAACATAACAAGAAACGGATTATCATGAATTTTGGATACGTACTATGATTGATCGACGATGTTATCCTTATATTTCATTACTTTGGTCCAAGAAGAGAACCATCTGGTTTCCCTGTAATTGCCGTCCTCGCAGAGCCGCATTTTCGGCCTGATCAGTAAAATCCGTCGATTCAGAAAGGCTACTCTGCAGTTATATGTCACGTTCTTGTGCATCACCGGCATACCCACGTCTATCAATATATCCTCGCAAATACTAGATTTTAGAAGGGTCGCTAAAACTTCCCAGCTATGGAGTAATGTGTCTGATTCGTAGAAATGATCTTCGCAGCTGTAACCACTGTTAAATAGTTTTGTGAAGATATAATTGCAACAAAAAAACATATAAAAGTAATAAAGAGAGAATAATCAGTAGTATATAATTTCATAAATTATAATTTCACAATTATATGAAGAAAAAAAATTTTAATCTCATTATAAAAGATATATTCTTCCAATAGGTGGCTGATAACTAATTTTTACGGATAACAAGATTAGTTTTTTTCTTCTAATTACCAAATTTCTAGCTCGGGACCGCTCCTGTAAGTGGCACCAGCATCCTTCGCCTCTTGTATACTCTGCAAAATTCTCCTGGTATTCCCATCGAAATCCATCGCCCATTGGTTTAACGTGCACACGGCGACGGTCACTGTACGTCCCATATTGAATAAATGTTCACTGTTATTCTTAAACGAGATTCTCGAGTGCACTTATCTGGAATAAATAAATATACGTTACTTCAACTTCAATAAGAGTTAGTATCGCAAGTTTTATAGAATTACAGTTGTGCAAAATTGTTTTCTCAATTAATAGTTTTGATTCTTCTAAAAATATTTTTTAGAAAGATTATTGAACGCGATAATATCGAAGTGATTTAAAATTTATACATTACTACAATAAAAAAAAATACAAATATATTATATTAATATTTATAACTCTTTTAAAGATATGTAAATATAAAACATTAAAAGTCATTGATATTATCGTGAGATAAAAGAATAAATAAAAGAATAAATAAATTGGTGCAAGAACAAAGGGTGCAAAGAACTAGAACGCGAGAAAAATCAACAGACAGTTCAATCTGAGAATTGCATTGATGCCTCGACACTACTATCGTTTCGTATGCAATTGAATTTATGGCACCATCATTATCGTGACTGTTAAAAGTCGGCGGTTGCATGTACGTCTGCTGGAACTTCTGGCGGCAACCTGCCAGCAATTTTATTATCAATTGGAATCCCATTGATTCCCCGAGATGATAAATTGTTCTGTTCTCTTTTATCCGCGCGTTGATTGATCAATAACTCAGAAAACCCGGCACGGTAGGTACCACCTTACGTAGCAACCCTTACAGATCGTTATCCACCACGCACACATTCTTCGCATATTTGTCTTCGGAAAATTCTCTCAGTCTTATTAAAATAATAGGATGTACTGAAAACGTTGAAAAATAGTCGGTCTGGATAAAAAAAAGAATAAAAAAGAAAAGAAACTTCAAATAAAAAGAAGATATAAACATATATATGTGTTGGAAATTTTATGATCAAATCGCACTTTACTATCCTTACAATAAAAAAATTATATATAATATTCCTAATTAATAACAGGTTAATTAAATGGTTTCCAAAGTATAATTTTCAAGTATCCGTCCATTGTTCTTTCATTGATGAAATTCTTATTGAGAAATATTTGTCATACAAAGAGTTTATACCCTACTTTGCATAATATTAATAAGTCGTACTAATGACATATCGACAACATAAACAAATTTTGTAATCAGCGGAGTTTTACACATCTTATTATATATGCCATGATAGAAAGTTAATTACACTGTACAATGATAAAATATAGTTTAATAATGTAATATGATTAAATAAGATAATTATTATCTTTACGGTATCATGTTAAATAATATGCTTTTTATTTCACATTTTTATTTAATTATTTATTTGACAAATTTTATACTACATTTATATTTTACAAGCAACTTAAAAAAAATTTTTGATAGCTCAGATCATACAGAAAGCATGATTTTGTTGAAATATTAAAAAATTTAGCTAGAAACAGATTTGATAATAATTTTGTTAGACCATCAAAATAAATAGAATATTTAAGTGTCAATAATGTAAAAAATTTTAACATTCTAGCAACTAGTTTAAGTATTCATAATTATTTTGATGTCCAACAAAATTATTTTCCAATCAGCTAGATTTTTAGATACTTCAGCAAATCTTCTCCTTTTCATGCAACCACCAAAGCGTTGCTGATTAAAAGTTAGACGTCGATCACGAACGACTCATAATAATGAAGTTAACATAATAAAATTAATCAAAAGTATCACCCACAAAAGGAAACTTGGATCAACAATGCTGCGCTTTTCTTCCCTATTATTTAGATTAATTCATTCTTGATTGTTTCGCTCGATTGTGTCCATTATCGTGCTTAAACGGAACTCGTCGCTAATTTCCGATCAACGAGCTCACATGAGCGTCGCTTACTTCGAAAACGTCAATAGAACGAGTCGAGTTACCGGCAAGATATTATGTCGATGAGCCGCGCCGGCGGCCTTCTCGAACGAGGAGCGGTTAACGAACGATCGTTCCGAGGGTAGCTCCGCCCACGATTCGCGACGGTTGTCAGGCAATCATCTAAGGAATGTTCTACTGAATGTCTTCAACAATGAGCCAGGTTCCTATCCGCGTTTGCTAGGAATCTACCTCCAAGTTTCGCGGAGCTCCTAGTACAACTTGCACCCTCTCGTCGGCTGACTCACCTTGGTGAACCTCTACTCGTTCTCGACACTCTTGAGATTTAATCGATTATTTATATTATTTGTACGATTCTTCGATCGATTGAGGTGACAATTGAGATATTGAGAAAAAAGAAATACCGTGACATTTTTTATTCTTAAAGCTAATTATTCTAAAATAATCGGATTTTACAAGATCTGTTTTCTAACAAATATCAATTACAATCATTGCCATTTTTAAAACCGTATTTTATAATTTTGTTTATTATAAAGGTTTGATAAAGTAACTAAATATATATACATTTTTCTCGGAAAAATGGGCACGCCCTTTTTGCACTGACAAGAACGTTAAACAAATAAAGCTCAGCTATTGCATAGATTCGCATTTGCTGTTTCGATAATAACATTTCAAGTTATTCTAATAAGCCACAATTGTGAGAGAAAAGAAATCTGAGATTATTTAAAGTGTCGGAGATATAAAACCATCTGACGTGCCCTCGCGAAAAGTGGTGCGGATTCTTGACATGTGGATCACGAGAACGTGAACGTGGGAATGAAAAATCCGATTGTCAAGTATCTCCTCGGTGAGGAAGTGCCGACGAGGGAGGAATACACGGACTGGCACGAGAATGTTAAGGGTGGTAAATCATCGCCGATGCTCGCCGTCGATGCTGACGATCGCGACGAGCAGGAGACCGACGAGAACGAGACTGATGAGAGATAACGAAAGATGAAGGCGCTATCGAGCAGCAGAGTGAAAGAGCTCCAAGCCGTGCTGTTTCCGGTTCAACCCATTCCAGGTGAACTCCTTTAACGAGGATAATTGGATGATTCAGAATCAACAGCAAACTCGAACCGCTATTTATTCGAAACAAATTAATTCTCTATAATACTGAAGATATACGTTATAAATTATAATCGCTTTCGATGTCAACTATATACTTTTTTACATACAGAACTATAAATATCTTTATTATTATTAATATTACAAATAATTGTAATAAAAATTGAACTTCTGATCGTAATTATTTTATGCATGCAATTAGCAACAAACACTTGTAAGTGAATTGTAATAAACAAATGACTTTATACTATATTGAATAATAATTTGTGTGTATTTTATATGTATATACATGGGAAGAAATTTTTTTTGCTAACTGTAATAAAAATTTAGCAAGATACAAATCTAAAAATAATTTTCTTGAATCATTAAGATAATTATATAGGATGCTCAAGCATTATGCTGCAAAAAATATTGATATTCTAGCAATCAACTTGAACGTCTTACATAATTACTTTGATAATCTATTAAAATTATTTTCAGATCTGTGTCTAATTAAATTTTTTAATACTTCAATCGTTCTTTCCGTGATACATTTATGTTTTTATACTCTTGAACTATGTAGTAGTTCCTGCACTTGAAATGCAGTTTTTATGCTGAAGAAATATCATATGCAATATCATATTATCAAATTGATTTTGAAATAGTGGAAAGAATATGATACATTCATAACAATATATATCGAAGTGGCGATGAGGTCGCGAACCTACGGACATTGTACCCGATCATCGATCCTCTACTGTATGCAACATAACGTCGTGTTTCATTCTCTCGAAACCTAACGCCAATTCACCGAACTTCTCATTATGACACGCGAATAATTTAATCCGTAGTTCGGTGTAATCGTTTTCTATTTTTCTCATTTACAAGAAAAACTGCTTTGTCTTTTTCATAATATTTTACGCACATAATCAAGATAACTAAGAAACTTAAAATGGAAAATATCGAATTTTCTCAAGTATCGTTTCGATTAATTTAACGAACAAAACTCAGATTATGAACTTATTTTTCTCATTAATGAATAAATGAAGTGAAATAAAAAATAAATTATATTTCCAAAATTACAAATATATAACTTTATTTTAAAATAATTGTAAGAATGGATTTTTTTAAATATCGTAGGTGGCATGCTCTCTGATCTAACGCCGCAAGATTTACAAGTATCTCAACTAGAACGTTACGAGAGCTCAGCTCTGAGACGAGACGCGGAATCGGCACTATTCGCGATACCTTTGGGTCTATCCAGATATCAGTACTCGAAGGAGGCCCTTCGAGCAGTACTTGATGCACGTTGCATCGTCGACGGAAGCATCCAGGAAGCGGCCAGGTGGCCAACCGAGTGCCAGGTGAAAAATGATGCACCTGCACCGTTTTTCATTTCACTTTTTCCGTTTTAGTTTTATTTCGATAAGCAGTCTTTCTCTGAAGACAAAATGCCGCGTATCGCTAATTCATCGTATATAGTGTTATTTGCTCTACACGAATTACAATTTTGATAAGAAATGCTTTGAAGTTTCTTACGGAGATAGACGATGTCATTAATTTAGTTTACATTCCGTTATTATGTTAAACTAGTTGATACAGTAATTATGTAATTATATAAAATTAATCGAGATAATGACTTCTCAGGTGATCCCAGAAAGAGTTCGTCACATAGAGTACAACCCTGTCACACCGGAAGCCTTCTACGTGTCAACCGGAAAGGAACCGAGACCCAAACCAATCGGTGACGAGCTTGGAACGGTGATATTTCGTTACTGCCCAACTAATGTTACTAATTACGTAAGTCACGATATAATCTATATTTTTTCTTATATTTATTACCAGAACCGCCGATGGTGTCATTTTGAGTCCGCTAATCATTCATTTCAATTTTTTTCTTAGTATTAAATATATTGTACAAAATATTAAAAACGTGAATAAAATATATAATAGAAATAATTTTAATGATATAAATAATATCAAAATAACTTTTCACTAACCGAAAACAAGAATAGGAAATTAACAAATTGGCATGTTTGACGATTCTTGCGGATATCATCGGTGGCGGTAATTCTAGTGATAAAGCGATAATTGATTCGAGTTTGTTTGAGGACGTTAAAACACGAAGCCGACTGAGAAATATTTTCTGTTTGAGAATTTAGAAGATGGGGGCTTATTATTTCTGCAGTTTAGCCGATCTTGCGTAGGCGGTAACACAGTGTTACCGTTCCACACGGATTTCCCCGGGGAATCAACTGCGTGTGTCAATGGGAATGACATCTTCTTCGTCGCCGAAGCATCCCGGCCGAAAAATGACAATATGGATTTACAGTTTGAATCGCGATTTGAGTCCGGAAATCTTGGTAAAGTAGTAAAAATAACCGACACATATTACCAGCTCTATCTAAGAAGAGATCTCTACACGCAGAGGCATACACAGTGGTACTACTTTAGGGTATCAAATACAAGAAGCAGAATCACATACAGGTATAAAAAAAAGATAGGGAAAGCAATCAACTATGCATTTTCTAAGAAATTGAAAAATTAAAAAATTAATTTAAATAAAAAATTTATCAACTTATCAATTTAAAAATACAACAAAATGTTAAAATACATAATTGTAATAAAAGAAGCTATTTTTATTAGCTGTTTTGTATATTTTAAAGATTTTTGAAATTAAATTTAAATTAAAACTTAAAATATATAAAACGCAATCAAGATTGTGTATTTTAACGTCTCATTTGTGTAATCAAGATTGCGTTTTATCAATTGTGTATCTATTATCTTAATCCAAACCAAATAGAAATCAATCTGAAAAATATATTATTAAAATTGCAGGTTCTCAATCGTAAATATGTGCAAAGAAGAGAGCCTTTATAACGAAGGCCTTAAGCCTCTTTTATACTCCACTGAAGACGCTCGAATTCGATCCGTAGGATGGAGAAGATGTGGCGACAACATCACGTATTACCGAAATAACGACTCGTAAGAGAATTATAATGCCATATAATGCGACATAGATATAAAAAAATAACACAAAATTATTGCAGAAGCGATGACGAGAAGGAGAAACACACGCTGACGTTTAACATCTCATTTCCTCATGATCGTGACATCGTTTACTTGGCGCACTGCTATCCGTATACCTATACTGATCTACAGGTAAAACAGTCACGAATAGAACGACTTTGATGAAGAATTAAAAAATTTAGCTAAATCTGAAAATAATTTGTTGAGTCATCAAAATACAATTATTTAAGAAATTCAAACGTGATGAGCAATGCTGCAAAAAGTTTTGATATTTTTGTAATCAGTTTGAACATCTAAAATTTAATTAGATACAAATCTGAAAATAATTTTGTTAAATTCATCAAATTATGTAGGATGTTCAAATTGATTACAAAAATATCAAAACTTTTTGCAGCATTGCTCATCATGTTTGAATTTCCTACATAATTGTTGTATTTTGATAACTCAACAAATTATTTTCAGATTTGTATCTAACTGAATTTTAAATACTTTAATCATGTTTTTATGCGGTATTAAAAAACTCACTGTTC
>Ga0157363_1002106_pt1 | contig 17299 bp, 9 predicted proteins | sample AttsexASBM1_FD_111477 | JGI IMG/M metagenome (GOLD analysis project Ga0157363, IMG submission 111477) | Fungus gardens microbial communities from leaf cutter ant in Ribeirão Preto, State of São Paulo, Brazil - Atta sexdens ASBM1 | ecosystem: Host-associated > Fungi > Mycelium > Unclassified ... | reverse complement strand
TCTCTCTCTCTCTCTCTCTCTCTCTCTCTCTCTCCACTAAAATTCTATCTAACTACTTGCTCACTGCCGTTTTTTCGTATCAGTTTCTCGTGTGTCGCGCGAGTAGTCTGCGGTTCTCGCATATTTTTGGTAAAAAGCTTTTCTACACACTCTCTCCCTCCTTATTGCTCTTTCATTCAATTCTCAATTATCAATCCTAAGTCGGACACGCGAAACTCCGCTGGATGCACAAATAATGATAATAGTAATGGTAATGATGGTGACAATAGTGATGGTGACAATAGTGATGGTGATGATGACAATAGTGATGATGACAATAGTGATGATGACAATAGTGATGATGACAATAGTGATGATGACAATAGTAATGATGATAGTAATGATATAGGAGAAGAGACATCCAGAAGAAGGGGAAGAGATGGAGATCTCGTTGGACGCAGGTTGTAACGTGAAAAATAATCACGATTGAAACGGGACTCAACACGAAGGTATTTAATCAAATCAAGTAATATAAGCATTTACTTTTGCAAATTTCCAAATTCTTGAGAAAATATACTCATTTCGGTAAATACAATTATTCGCGCGGTCGCAAAAGCGCTCAGGAAGTTCAATCTTCCTCGATCGAATTTTCCATTTGATCATTTAGAGAAATACTTATTTTATTTACAGCCATCAATTTCGACATCTCGAAAGATGACAGAGTGTCGTCTCGATTACTCTCCCCTCGATCTGTCTGTACACGCGTGTATCTGTCGTGCATACATGTGATATACGGTGTAAATCGATGTATCTATGCGTTTTTATTTTTCGTCTTTCTGTTCTTTCTCGACAGTACATATACAACGGTTCTTCCGATAAAATAAATTAATTTACATTCTAGTTTCTCATCATGTAACAAACCTACTTTTTACCATTTTTTTAAATCTCTTTCTATTTCAAACACATTTTCAATCATCCTCTCTCTCTCTCTCTCTCTCTCCCTCCCCTCTCTTTCTTTTTCTCACATTCTTGTTACTTAACCTGTCGCGATTTGATTTTCCTAGATTTTCTCTTTTTTAAATATTATTATGTTACGGACTGTCTTTGTGCTGTGTGTGAGTGTTTATTTCTTTTTCTTTTAATACAGTCCGACAAAAATCCAATTCAATAATGTTATCACGCGTCACAAAATCTATTAAATTGACAACGAAAACAAATGTATAGAGATTTAATACAAAAACAATTACAGATATATTAATTAGAAAATTAAGATTTGGCTTCGCATCAAATTTAACGATGCGTAAAAATATATTATAACAATTTTCTCCTGCATATATATAAATCTCTCTCTCTCTCTCTCTCTCTCTCTCTCTCTCTCTCTCCCTCTCCCTTTCTTTTTTTTAACGGATCTGTGTGAAAACGCACGATTCTAAAAAAAAATATCTGTATTCACTGTACAATTAAAAATTTATATTTGATCCATTTTTAACTTGTAATTATCGTAAATACAACGCTCTAAAAAGTACTGTTTCATTTTTTTTTCGTATTTCGTACAATAATTATACGTAAATTCTGAAAATTGCATTTTCCCCTTGCTCTCGTTTTAGAAACAATTTTACTATCATATTTTTCTTTTCTCGGTTTGTTTCCGAAATTTAATCCACAATAAAAAAATTTCATTGTCATTAAAAAAAAGAAACAAGGAAACGCATACGATAGAGATGCATGATGCCGCCTAGAAAAATTAATGTACTTCCAGAATTCTTGATTAAAAAAATATCTCCGCGTAGTGACGCGTGCATATACCCAGTAGTTTTTGGAATGTTTCTGAATATAAAAACGGAAAATGAAAAAAGGAAAAAACTCGAAGATACGTGAAATTGATGAGAGTGCGGTGGTAAGTGTCCGTTTTATGCATCTTACGTAATCTGCACGCGAGAGAACGGATAAGGTGAAGTGCTATCGCGAAAAATAAATTGTATTCACAACGTGTGCTACACACGGTGTATGTTTCTACACCGTAGACAATCTTCGCGTGTGTTTCGAATACATATCTCCTTTTTTGAATCTCTAAATTGCTTCTCTTAAGTATCGTTCTGGAAGTAGTGCATCCTTTCTTCTCTCTTTCACACATTTTCCCTTTCTCTCACTCTCTCTCTCTCCCTCTCTCTCTCTCTCTCTCTTTCGTTCTTGCTCTATATTTTTTTACTATTATTTACTATTATTTCCTCGGGAAGAATTCTTTGTATATTTCTGAGCATTACTTTTTCTTCTTCTTTCCTCGTTTTTCTTTATAATTAACACATCCACACGTACATTCTCTCTCTTTCGCTCTCACTCATTAAAATACTTATCCATACTGTCGAGCTCTCGAGATTAGATTCGATTAGCTTCTGTCATCTGTCCGTAGTAAACATAATACCTAAAGTTACATCATGGAAGCCTATTAGCTTGACACTAAATTGTTCTTCGTAAATAACTTGGTTTTTTCGTTACTGTCGTATATTATGTCTCTTTCTCTTTCTCTCTCTCTCTCTCTCTCTCTCTCTCTCCTTCTCTCTCTGTATGTGTGTACATAAGAGTGTACGTGTTACCATCACGTAGCTTTTATGGAGCCATAACTAGTATGGAAGCACGTGCCATTTCACGCGGACGACACGTTTTCGTACTCATTTTTCTGTACTTCTTTCAATTATAATCTTTCTCTCGCTCGCTCATTTCCTCTCGTTCTTACACATTCTCTCAACATTCACTCTGCCTACTCGTTGCAAAATATCATCTACTTTCCTCTATTTACTGTTGGATAAAACGTATAAAAACGCTGGCAAGTCAATTTATCGTGAGGAAGAATCTTATTCGTTACGTAATGTAGTTTTTGTTTCAAATCTATTCTTCTTAGTGTAATTCGCTTTCGTATTTGTTGCCCTCTTTCTGCGCATATCTTCATAAGTCAATCAGTAAGCCTTTCCTAATTCACGTAACCCTTAGCGCGATCGTACATCTGAAATCGAAAAATCTCTTTATATCCATTTGTCATCTTATTGTGAGTTAAGAAATTTGTAGTAGTCGCCACAGTATTGCATTGTAAGGCATAAGAAGAAAAAAGAATTCTGACCTATTATAAACCGTGGCCTACTTAGGCTGTTGAGCCTGGTACTGCTGATAGGAGTCGTCGGGGGATGCTGCATTACTCGTCTGCTCCGACTCGCCCAGTGGCATAGTGTGAATAATGCTAGGAGCAGGATAAGTTGTGTAAGGATAGGGATGCGGGCTCGCTATGTACTGAAAAGAAAAAATAAAAAGACAGTTAGTTATCATTTGTCAATATTAGTGCAAATCATTCTAGTGCAATTCGTTCTAGAAATACAAATGTTCGAGAAACTTCTCAACTTCTGGAATCTCTTCATCAACTCCAAACAATCTTTAACATTCTAAATATCGGAATATTTAAAACATTCTGAAGCGTCAAAATCTATTCTATATATTGTAGATTAGAATTTTTATATTATAAATAATTTAGATGTCTTTTTGTCTTTCGGACATTTGTGTCAAGCTGTTAAAAAATCGAAAAAAAAAAACTTACGGAACCAGTGCCAAGGTGCAAGGTAGACATTTGCGTGGTAAGCTGAGGAATCATACTGTATTGTGGATTACTAGGATCAGCCGATGGTATCATCTGTAACAGAAACCAACAAAATCCGATGATGAAGCAGAAGCAATGATAAACTCTATGACATTACGATGAGAAAAAATTCAAAAAAATATAAAAAAATTTAAAACAATAACAAAGTAGTAACAAACATTGTAAAATATAAATCGGACGCATAAATAAAAACAGTGCGTGTCCAAAAACATGGTTTGACAATAATCGAGTAATTTCGTAGACATATGAATGTTTCAATTAAAAAATAATTGTTTCTACTCACTGTGAAAACAACGAATAAGTGCAATTTTATTTTAAAAGCGAAAGCATTAAAGTTTAGTTCAAATATTTTATATTCCAATTTGAATATTAAATCTACAAAATTTGTCGTGTTCGATCATGTATGTATGCAAAATTACAAATTCTTGAACTAAAACTCGATATAAAGACATTCTCCTCTATGTGCAAAACAATGAAAACAAAATGAACGAAAAGTGTATAAAAACTCACGTCGACCTGTTGCATATGTGGCGGGGAAGGGTGCACGAGATAAGGAGCCACCCAAGGAGTGCCCGGCACACTGTAACCAGGCAATGCCTGACTATAGTGACGACTGTACTGTGTAAGAGCTGTCGTGGGAAGCATGTGAGTCGTAGCAACGCCATTCTGACCAACGCCACTCGTGTCGTAATTCAAAGTCATATTCTGAAAAAGAACATGAAAATAATAAAAATTGGCACATTCTCGATCATAAAATGATAGACTTATAAAGCTTTTTTTTGAGATTTATTTCTAAGATATACAAATATTTTTGAGATATAATATAAAGGTTTAGATTTGTATTTAAGTCAAAAAATCCTATATATCAAATATTTAGTATATATATCACACTTGGTATAACATAATTTATATAAACTATCTGTGTTTACTATTTAAGAAAATAAAAATATAAGTACATTAAATTGCCTATTAATCTAACCAACATACGTGACATTTGTATATATAGAATATTATAATTACGTACCTCTCCAGTCTCTCTCCATATTGTACTTTTAAACAACGATTTCTTTTTGTTTCCGCCATCAGCGAACTTAACTAATAATGGATCCTTTGCGCCTGTTAGTGCCTTTCCATTAAACATTTGTATAATTTGTTCACATTTTTCTTTGGATTCCATTCTGTAATGCAGTTGTAAAAAATTATTCGTAAGTTGTAATGTATTAACAATAATAAATGATTTATTAAGATTATATATGTGAATACACAACAAATGAAAATATTAAAACAATGGTCAAAGCTGGATTTTTAATGCTTAAATAATTCAATGTGAATTATATATACATATATATATATATACATATTATATATGTACATGCATATATACCACATTGTAGTCATTTCGAACTGCACACCGAATTGATTTTCCGGACTTAAACGCAATTAAATTACTGTAATAATATCACAAATTAAATTGATAAGTAAATTTTAATAATTTGATGCTCAATCCGATATCATATATTAGAAAAATGTGCTGAAAAAATGTAAATAAATTTATTGCGAAAAATATTACTTTGGCCGAGAATCGAACCCGGATCTTTTACGATCTTTTATTCTGTATGAGTGTCCTGAGCTTTTAAACCGAGGCATGTATAATTCACATTATTTAAGCATTAAAAATCCAGTTTCGATCATTATAGGTGTTAATATTTTTATTTATTTAATAATGTATTATTTGAAATCAAAAAAGTCATAGTAAAATAATTTAAAATACAATTCATCTCAAAAAAGACTAAAAGAGGTACTATCACAGATTTCATGCGAATCTTGCGAAGTGGATCTGAGACGCCAGGCTCAGATGCTCGGTCCGCGGATTTAATAATCCGTGGATCCGGATTCGATGTCATCGGCGCCTCACATACGCAGTAATTTTTCCTGCGTAATTTAAGGAACAAGAACATCGCTCTGTAAATCTACAAGTTAAATGCTAGTACAAAAAAGACTAATTCATATAGAAGGCATACTATTCATGATTTCTATACAAAAATATGTCTTTTGTTCCTCTTAGGGAAGGATATGTACAAATTTATCGTCGCATGTGATACTGTGATAGTAATTTATATGTATAACGAAGAGAGAAAAAGTAGAAACCTTGCGAATCCAACTCCTTTGCTCTGGCCGGAAGTATCGCGCAGAATACGGGTAGAGATAACTTGTCCGTATTGAGCGAGTAATGCCTCGACGTCGTTCTCTTTAAAGGTCAGCGGCAAGTTGGCGATGTACAGATTAGTGGGATCCTGCTCCTGTTGCTGGGAAGAGAGTAAAAGTACTATGCAATTACATATAACAGGATAACACAATGGTTATAATGATTTTCAAACAATTCTGAAGCGGATTATCATTTTAACTTCCACGACTGTCGTTTCTATCGCCGCTCTCTGTGGGTTCGATCGATCAGAAATTGATGCACAGGCAAGACGAGACGATAATCCACAAATCCGAAACCGATAGAACACGTTTGCAAAATCTGTCCAATTATTTCAATACCATTATTACATTGTACTGTTTATTACTTTCATCGTCATTATCATATATATCAGCGTAGAGTTATAAAAAAATATTAAGAATAATCTGATGATGAAATGAATACGTTGCGCAATTTTTTTGCTTAGTCTGGAACGTTAAAATGATATTCGCGAGTTTATCGAATGACGACTGAAATAATAACACATGGAAAGGTATTTTTTTCAAATGTTATTCTCAAAATAGCAACGAGACGTTTCTAACCGCGGACACGTGCGAAAAAATGAATCCAAATTCCGTACGCGTGAAAAGTATCGCTAGCCTCGTCGTAAATAGCACAACGTAAAACGTTTCTACCAACATTGACACTACGAGGAGACCATTAAGCAGTAATCGCCGTCTAAATTTCGAAGAAAGAGTGCAAAAATAGGGAATGAATGGGTACCGAATACCGGTATCGGAACGTGGAACCGACTGGACGATTATTTAGTCTCAATGTCGGAAGGTAATCATGCTTCATGGCAATTACGTTACCACATTCTTGGTGGCTCTCTAAATTTGCTTGCTTCTAGGGATGCATTCGATTCATCTCTTTTGACTAACGTACTTCTACCTCTAAAAATACGACTTTTCGTTTTCCGTACGCAAAAGAACATGCTATATAACGCGAGTATTAAACCATATACACATACACATTACTGTACACGTTAAAATTCCTTGTAAAAAATCGAATTTTTGTCAAAAAATCGTGTCGTTTCTTTATGATTCAGGATAAAAGTCCCAAGAAGACACGACAGAGATAAGAGAAAATGCACGTAAATAAAATCAGACGTAAAAGTAGTCCGAACGAGGATGTAATACAAAACGAATAAAAGGATTAAACAGGAATATATAAAGGTATCGAATGTAATAAGATACAATGTACAAATATGAAAAAAAATACAGATTATAGGAACTCTCTACTGCGATTCTTTCTACCAAGATTCTATTAATAGATTTTTTATTTAATTCATACAAAATAACGAGATAAATACGTCACCTATGCATATACTTTGTCGCGTTTTTTTCCTCGTAAGGCAGAATTGGACAAATTTTCCCGTGTATTGTGCACGTGAGGTGAAATTTGATGCGAAACGCTCGTTTGCGCTATGATAATCGTCTCGAGTTACCGTGGCGTTTCAAAATTTCGTGACGTATGTAACCGATGCACATTATAAATTTATCACAGAGCGCCCGCAGAAAAAAAATTAAAGATACGCGGCCAAATTTCTACACACCGGCAGCATTAAAAAAGATAATAATCAAGAATAGTACCTATATACGAATAACGTACATCTATCTTCACGTTTCTAATGTTATTTACATGTGTCGAAAATCGTCCTCATCGTTTTTTACAAATAACCATTCAAAGCGGTAATAAAGAATAGGGTCATAGTAACATGTGACATTTCATTGGAAACAGAAAGAGAGAAACAGAGAGAAAGAGAAAAAGATATAGAGAAAGAGAAGCATGATAAAGAAAAGCACAGGCATTTTTACGTATACATATATATATACATACATATATGTATATACAGTTATATATTGTATATGAGTAATGAACAAATATGGAGAAAGAGAGCAACTCTTGACGAGTATAGTGTCGCACAAAACACATAATATATGTGAAGTATATGGACGTACATATACATGTGTTCATGCTCCGATTTTCTGTTTATTATAAGAATTTCACAGGAGAATAATATAAGATAAATAGAACAAAGGAAGAAAAGGAGGAAAAAGAAAAGAAAAAAAAAAAAAGAAATGAAGAGAATGCAGAAAAAAGTAAAAACATATGCGTGTCTGAAGACTGATGAGATATTATGCACCCTCAAGCATATTTCGAGATCCACCACTTTTGTCAACGAACCAATCAAAAGTATTCTACGATTACTTGAGTATATACTTATACTTTACGACAATTTACTTCAATCTTGCGAATGCATTAAAACAAAAAAACAAATAATGAAAATATCATGATAATATAAGCCAAGCTGATGGCATTTTAATATATATGTATATACATACATACATACATACATATACATGTATATATACATACATACATATGTATACGTGCATGGATATATCCACGTGCGCATATGTATGAGGATTGCCATGGAATGAGACAGTGTCGATTATTAACAAAGCGGAGCTTATTTATTTTTCGAGTAAATGCGTGCAGATTCCATCGACTTTCCATTTCCATTGACAGTTTCAATCACACCGTCTTTCATTCCGCGACATCCTGGTATATATCAGATACAGTAGGAACTTGATTATATCGAATATTATTTGACCAAACGTTTGATAATTCGAATAATACAGAGAAAATATGCAAATGTTCGAACGGATGTTTTCTTGCAAAAGCGATCGTCCGGATAATCATTTCTCACATCATTCGAATGATCAAATACTCGGTTAAATGATATTCGAATAATTGATTTCTATTGCATTATGTCTTAATTGTATTTTTTATATTCCGATAGAACAGTTTACAAATTCGTAAAAAATACGACCTATGCTATCGGGAACTTTTCTATAAGATTCAACAGCTTGATTTATAATTGACATTTTCTCTCGAGTAGTTTTATTTATTTTATCTGATTCTGATTGTTTCTTTTACTCCATTATCTACGACTCTCTATAATTCTCTGTAATAAACATCATTTTATATTTATATAGTTATTATTTGTGCAATTTACATAAAATAAATCGATTCTGTGATCGATTCTTTTAATCTCTTTTTTTATGTAGTACAAGTAATGTTTAATTACCAAACTTGAGGTCCCGTTTTTTCTGAATCTTAAGACTGGCTCCCGAATGCACTTCGCAACCTGTAGGTGTGTATTTGATTAAAGTGTGTAATTAATGTTTCATTATATATTTCTATATAAGAGAAGTAAGACAAATGTACGTGTGAATCCGACCCAACACCCCTCGAGGAAAGACAACGCCTATATCCGAACATAACCGCCTAACTATACGATTTATCATAGGATTTACCGAAAAATTATGATATTGTTTCGCTTTTAGTTATATCATATCGCATGCGATTGACATCATCATTATCATTATTTTACACAGCTGCTGGTCATCACACCCCGTGCTTTTTACCACGGTCAGCTTAAAGGAACTATTCCATTGGAGTTAGTCGTACAAGGACAAATAGTACAAACAGGCGGGAGGCCGATACTCTCTCGTTCGGCAGTGTGTGCTTTTTCTTTACTTATGGTTGTCTCGAGCAGGATTTAATGCAAGAGAACGTAAGACTGAGACGACTGTCGCAAAGCAGAGTCAGGCGAAATGCAATCGAATCTTTGATCAGCTAATAAAATCAACATAATTATCAAATAAATAATCGCGAATCATATCATCATTATTTTTTATCAAGAAAAAGAAATAGACGATCACACCGCCGAACACTGCTATCGAGTCGACATTGACAAGTTTATAATCTGATATTACGGTTTGAAGTAATTACTCTTTTCTTTAAACTGCTAATATTACACGGAAACATAATAAACGTTACACAATATATTGATATTACACAATATATTGATTATGCTAGAGCTACTACTGATACGTCGCTTATGCTGCCATACTTCAATATAACACTTTTCTTTTTTTTTCTTTTTCTTTCATTTTGTTGTCAAATCATTTAGCGAGCAAAGTCAAGCTCCAAGGGTGGTATTCATAGATGGAGATAATCTCATAAAATATTTTTCTCTAATAGCAAACATGTTTATAATTATACAGACTTAAACTTATAAATCCCTTAGTTGAGTTAAATTTTATGAATTATTTAAATAATCGTAATTATTAACTGAGCCACTCAGTCTCTTGTTTATTATATATTAATCACCGATTCAATAAATAAGCTTCAAGTAATTAATTGGATTGCTTTGACATCTGCCAAACTATAATGCAATTATAAATGCTATTTTTCATAATATATCAGTATTATCATTGATTATATAAGTTACAAAAAAACAAATATCAATACAATAAGAAAAAAATGTTACATTAAATATATTATTCTAATTAACGGTTGAATTATTTATCAATTATTTAACGATATAATTTATATCATTTATTTATAAATCGAAAAATATTTGAAGCATATAATAAACTTCTAGAAAATGAAAAAAATGAATATTAGATAATTAGATAACTCATGAAATCTCACAATCCTATATTAAATAATGACTATGAATACGACCTTACATGGATATCGACAGGTATTGAATTTCCTTTAAGATTCGAAATTAATGCTGAAATTCGCAGAATGCAATTCTCATGACATGACGATTGTAGACATAATGTCGACATAGCATAGTATCGGCTATATATGTGGCCGAGGTATAGCAGCAAGCACCGATAAAGGTCTGGTAGGTAAGGTACGTAAGACAGAATAACAGACAAAGTATCAGAGAAAATTTCTAGATAAATGAAAAAAGCAGAGAGAAACAGAGACAGATTCTCGATGGAAAAAATATTATAGTTCCCGACATATAGAAAATACACGCATAGAAAGATATTTATTGGAAATATGCTTATCGCTATAAAAAATAAATTTTTTACCGAATTGTATATTAAATGTATAATGATTTATGATTGTTTTTTTATAATTTCTATTGGATACTTTGGATTATCTAAAATTATATACTCTTGCAAATTTTAATTTTATTAAATTTGGATGGAAACAAATGAAATTGTAAAATAATTGATGAAAAAAACATTTCATTTACATAATAAAATATTTTTTCATTTATAATAAATCTTGTAGAATATATACGACATAGTAAAAACTGAATAAAGTTTATTAATATAAATGCGCAAAGCAATATCCTGCCGTGCACGAAAACTTAACTTTAAAAATTACTCTTTAATAAATAAGAGTTTATTAAAATAGTAATATAAAGAGTAATCTAAAATTTAAAAATGATACACATATATATATATATATATATATATATATATATGTGTGTGTATATATATATATATATATATATATATATATATATATGTAAATTGCAATTGATAGAAATACGCTAATATTTAAATAATACTTATTTCGAACACTACAAGCACTAGAAGAGAAATCGATGTCAAAAAAGCATCTTACTTCATATTCGGAAATACTCGTGAGATCTATCTTAATCGACTCTCCGACGAAACGGTTTCACGAATAAAACGGAGCGACAAGAAGATGAACGAAGAAACAGATGAACAATATAACAGAATAACAGAACAGAATAAAAAATGATACAGACAATAGAAAGAAAGAAAAAGAAAAAGGAGAGAGAGAGAGAGAGAGAGAGAGAGAAAGAGAGGTTTACTGTTACTTTGGTATTACTCTGTACTTGCATGCACAACCACGTACACTGTCCAGTCTACGGAGCAACCAGATACCCACTTTCGCCATCTGCGCTTGGATGCCCTTGGCGACCAGTGCTTTCACAGCACCCTCTGCCGCCATCGGTGACTCGAAGTCTACAAATCCGTAACCTACAACACAATCACGACGGTATAAACTCCTGCTGACAATTTTATCATGCATAAGAAGAAATTATAAAAGAGAATATTTTATCTATCACATATATTTATTATGATTTGAATAGAAATTCTCTCTAAAAGTTTATAACTCTTATTGAAAGATTATAAGATAAACATTTTGAAATAAACTTCGTATGTGAATTATAATATATATATATATATATATATATATATACACACACATATGTATATGTGTTGTGTGTGTGTGTGTGTGTGTGTGTGTGTGTGTGTATAAATCCAAGAAATTAAAAAATACTGAGAGCGTGCATTAATTACCTTTACATTTGTTTGTATTTTTGTCTAAAATCGCCTTGGTGGAAGTTATAGTTCCGTACCTGCAAAAATATTGAGTTTTGATCTGACGTATTTGCATTAATTTACATTTATAACTATGCAATTTCAAAAAGTAATAAATTATTGATACGACTACTATAAACTAATATAATTGTTAATAGTTGTATATACGATTTCTATCTATAGTACGATAAATAACATTAATTTACATTTGGGATACTAGATAGCTCCCAGCTGGCAGTTCCAGAACAATCATTTATCAATCAGATCCGAGTTTAATTTCCCAAAATTGCTATCTGGCATATAAATTGCTACATGATATTAAGAACTCTAAATAATAAATTTTGACTCGTACAGTACGACATAAATGTCAAAAGAAATTCATAATATTTATGTATTTCGTCATGATATACAAATATCTACGATCACGTGTATAACGTTACTTACTGAGAACACATGTTAACGAGGTCTTTGTCAGTCGTATTCTGGTTGAGGCCACGGATGTATAGATTCGTTTTAGACAGCTGCTCTGCTTGTTGACCCTGCATGGCATTGTTGCTGAGATTCGTGCTCATTGTCCCGCTTTGACTGCCAGTGGCACTACTGGAGCTGCTGTTAGTGTTTGCTGGGGATGAAGCTGTAGGCACCCGCTGTCCACCGTACTGTAAGCATCATCAATACTGTGCGATAACTGAAGATGTTCGAAAAGAGTCAAGAACATTGATTTTATAGAGCCTATCGTTTTTATCGAATCGACTATCGATACAACATGTATTATCTTAAACTTGTGTTACAATAGGCTAAAGGCACATAAAAACTTCAGTAGCAAGACGTAAAGAGAAAGAAAATCAACATTTTGAATTCGCTACTACTTACGTTATTATTAACTTACATTTTCTACTATATGATTAATCAATTCACTTATTAAATTATGTTTTTCTAAGAACTATAGTCTTTACACGAATTTAGCGTTCTGCTATAAATCATATTATCATAACATAATCAATGATTTGCGTGCAATAAAAATATAAAATTAGTACTCTATAATCTTGAAACTATTATTTTCATATTTAAATAATAGGATTAAATAAAATTCATTTTAAAATGAATTTTGATAAGCAAGAATTCCATGTACTGAAAATAAAAGTGCTATTTGTTTTTTACGTAAAAACGATTCTAAAGAAGTTACATAAATTTGTAAATGACATATTTCCTTCCTCAGTTCTCGTTTATAACAATAAATTTGTAAATATCGCATACGCAGAGCATTAAATGCTTATCAAAGTGACCTACGTCTCGTTCCAGCTTTTGCGACTTTCCACTTGTCGCGCGACGGAGTCTTGGGTTTATTGTCATGGACAAAGTCAACGGAGAGATTAGAAAATACAGTGAATGCGACTTACCGTCGCGTGCTGCGCGTATGTGGCGGTGACGAAGGGATTAACGGATGCCGGTAGCTGCTGGGGACCGCCACCGACCGCGGCGGCCGCCGCAGCCGCTGCTGCCGCACTTGGATAACGCGTGTAAGGTGGGTACGTGACTGCCGCTGCCGCCGCCGCGGCCGCAGCCGCGTGAGACGGCGCCGTACTCCAGGCGGCCGCACCACCTCCGCCGCCACCACCGCCGCTCGCACGGTACTGCACCGGGTTGCCGCCGCGCGGTCCACCGCCTGTGTTGCCCTTCAATCCGTGACCACCGCCACCGCCACCGCCGCCACCACCGCCGCCGCCACCCGCGCCGGCTGCCGGTCCCACGCCGACGCCGCCTGCATTAGCGGCGCCGCCGCCGCCGCCGCCGCCGCTACCACCACCGCCACCGCCTCCGCCGCCGCCCCCGGCGCCGCCGGTGTTACCGTTGTTGGCGCCCACATACGTCGGCCTCGGTCCATTCGTATTCTGAAAATCAGAAAGATCTCAGTTAAACGGGACTTTGGGAGTTTTTCTCTTTATTTTCATTGTTCCTAAATAATTATACATATGACCTTTTTGATAACATGATAAAATATGAATTATTACAAGTATAAAGAATTGTGTAGGATTTAAAAAATTCAATTGAACGGGATTCTTTTCTACTCGTTTCAGATGAAATTGTAAATTTTAGTGATATCGAAAAAAAAAATATATATATATATATATATATATATATATATATATATATATATATTTATAGTCATGAATTATGCATAAAAATATACATCTTTATAAAACATCTTTATAAAAAGTTATTTTTAGAGTAGTAACGAAGAAGTTATTTGAACAAAACTTGGCTTTCTAATAACAATTGACGATTGAAAGGAAAAAGGAAATATAAATATAATCTATGGTATCAGTTCTGGTGCAATGCCGTTGTTTGATAAATAACTCATTAAGATCATCAAGTATCAAGTATTATACGTCAATGCTTTTATCAGCAAATTCTCTTGTTTGAGTTTCAACAGTTGGATAATAATGGGTTCTTATCATAATAAGTCGATCGATTATCGTTGCTACGTTAATTTATCTCTAGAAATAAAGGAAGACAATCTCAATTTAGCGATCTTAAAATTGTCGCTGTTTTTATATGCTCAATTATTAGGAACAATAATTTAATGAGCATAATATTATTTTATGTTGGTAAAATAACGTAAGAAGCAATTGCTAAAAAAATAATAGAAACGCTTGATATTCATCTAAAACTGCTGGAAAAATAGTACTTAACATTCAAAATTTCTTTATAATTTTTTCTTCAATTAAAGAACTGAAACGTTAGATAAAAATATTCTCTAATGATTTAAGTATAAACTTGATTTAAAATGAAAAAAAAAGTATGTAAAGTTAAAACTTATAAATTCACAATCGTAAATACGATTAATAAAAAAAAGGCAATTCGCTTTTAATTTTTAATTTTTTTCTCTTCTGACATCACAGTTAATCGCGATTGCAATGACCGGACCTTTAATATCGATGCAACCATTGCATCAGTCGTCTATCGATTTTCTTGAACGAAACGGCATACTATTTTAGAAAGCGATCGCGTTTCGCTCCATAGTTTCCCGCACACATCGATAAGAAGAAGAGAGAAAGACTCTATCCGTTAGCGTTTATCAGTGACCTCGCGCGGTCACGCCTTTCCGATAACAAGAAAGAACGGCCGTTCTCTATCTCGCTTTCAGTCTTTTCGTCTTCGAATGTTTCATTCTCACGAGCATCGGGATGTATCTTTCTAACAGATTCAAGAGCGCTAGTATCAATCGCGTATCTATCGATGTTGCCAGTCCATCACTTATCACGCAACTTTTTTTATATTTTCAATGTTACCTATATCTCCTTCAAAAAAAAAAAGTATCAAAACGAGATCTTGTGAAATTGACTAAAAAAAAATATGTTATTTCATTTATATTCCTCCAAAGTTTGTTCCTTAAACAGATCTGCGTCATTAATTGCTCGAAGAATCGCGGTATGGCTCGATATTTTTATGGAAAAAAATATCAATTCACAATGGCGAAAAATCTATGATTCGAAGTGTCACTTTGAGACACCCTATGTATAGTTAGAATTCGTGACGCATCGGCGGAGCGGTATAAAATCAGACAACGGGATGATTCGACTGTGGTCGACCATCGAACAGTCACACGGCATGACGCAGCCCTCAGCAACGACGAAATGCACGATGTCGTATGATCCGGTCAGAGAAAGAGAGAGATAGACCGCCGACCGACCGACTGATCGACCGACCGGATGTCACTTCCTGTTCACTTCGTCTGTCCCGCGCATCGTTCTAACGCAAACTCTACTCGTTCATTCTTTCTTCATCTCGCCCAGTCTTCAGTTCTCCTTTCCGAACATTTCCGTCGCTTAGTGCAACATGTTGTATCACCTTCATCAGTGTTTATCTGCTAAAGCTTCCATACAAAAAAATATACATACTGATCGCAAGTAATAATTACGTGTATCAAATATTTCGAAAAAGTTCATGTATCTACAAATTTGTCATAAATTCATCCCAAGCATCAAATTCCTAGTGAATTTAATCCTGAATCAAGATTATTAAATTAAAACAAATTTAATGTGCTTACTATATAAAATCTTACTATATATAAATCTTCCTCGATCAATTTTATAGTAATACGTTTTCTTCAAAGAAACTTAATTTTTGATTACTCCAAAAAGTAAAAAACCTATTATTTTTTTGTGTGTGGCATCACAAAATAATATTAATCAGGAAAATCAGCAAAAATCATGCAAATTTTTTTTTCACCTCTATCTCGAGATAAATCAGTTTTTTCTTTGATGATATAACGTTTCTTAATGACTGTACATGTATTGTAATAAAATTCGGGTCGCCTGCTGACCTTGCTTCTCGTTATCGCACTTGTAAGCAACCAGATCCGAGGTATGTCTTGGATAAGAGGGCGGGGATTCTAACGACATACCGCTGCTCTATATCGTTTCCATTTTATAATACATCAGTTATACCGTGAGATGCGAGAATGCGAGCGAGCGTTTTTATCAAATCGGCATACATTATCGTAGCGTAGTCGCTAATTGGATGCGCTCCGCCAGCGTGTATCTCGCGCGCTTTCTTCTAAGGACGACGAGAGGGATAGATCCAGGATATGCGCCACATACCGGAGAAATATACCTACGGACGCCTCTCGCTTACTCTTGGACGCGTCACGCTCTATTAGCGGACACGCGCCCGTGATAACTCGGAATGTACGTTTTCGGTTTTTCTTTATTGTTATTTTAGAGAAATTCCCATCACGCATCTCGTGTCGCCTGTTTGTACCAGATGGTGATCGCAGCCGATTTGGATTCTTCGTCAATTCAAGATATAATATACCGTATACACTATAAATTTGCATATAAAATCCAAATTATGTATATCTCTAATTAAAAGACGAGAGATGTATATTCATAAGTAATAAATAACTTTTAGTAATTTCTAAAAGTATCTTAATTTTTCATAAAAAAGATTTTGCCATTGAATATCACGCGTATAATTTCAACAATATTTTAATTATAAATAATAGGGAGCATACAGCCACAACACTAGATGTTTTAAACGGAAGTCATATATTTAAAATTATCATATAATAACGTAGTAAAAAATTTTATAGAATCTGAAAATTCCGTATTTTTCACACGAAGTCACACTTTGCTTCTTATAATAAGAAATTTTAACGTAATAGAAAATACTTCATAAGCGATTGAATATTGTTCAACTTCAATTTCTGGACTTCAACTTACTCTGTTAACTCGTACCATAGCGATTGTAAAATTGTTT
>Ga0157363_1002105_pt1 | contig 17299 bp, 17 predicted proteins | sample AttsexASBM1_FD_111477 | JGI IMG/M metagenome (GOLD analysis project Ga0157363, IMG submission 111477) | Fungus gardens microbial communities from leaf cutter ant in Ribeirão Preto, State of São Paulo, Brazil - Atta sexdens ASBM1 | ecosystem: Host-associated > Fungi > Mycelium > Unclassified ... | reverse complement strand
TTTTAGAAGGCCAAATGTTAACGCTTTAAAATCACAAAAAGGTGGGAAGATATATAAAATTTAAATTGTTATTTCGGTTGTATCAAATCTAAAGCTCAGAACTTTTTTGTACACCTAATATATAGAAAAAAAAAAATATATATATATATATTTTTATATATATATATATATTAAATTAAAGTAACTATATAATTATGATATTATAAAGCACAAAATCGAATCTATACTTCTTTCTTGGGAGTACAAATAAGTTTCCGCCGTTTGCAAAAGACGGCGCCACTAATAAACTATAGTTAAAATTGTTTGATGTAAAAACGACATATCGTAAGATTGGACATCCGGCAACACCATAACCTTGAAATATTAGCGATTTTGAATCCGCATCATATATTTTTTTTTGTACGAAAATGTCGAGTCGAATAAGCGTCATTTGCTGGAACTTTTGATTTACTTCTTTAATTTGAAGAAATCTGCAGCTGAGGCTGATAGATTGCTTGTAGAAGCATATGGTGTATGGTGATGCTGCCTTAAGTAAGAGAAGTTGTGAGTGATTTCAAAAGTTTAAGAACGGTGAATTTGATTTTCGAAGACAAAGAACGTAGCGTAAGGCCGAAAGTGTACGAAGACGCGGAATTGGAAACATTATTGAATGAAGATTCGTGCCAAACGCAAAAAGAACTTGCACTTACATTAGGAGTGATTCAACAATTTCAGATCGTTTGAAATCATTGGGAATGATTCAAAAGCAAGGGAATTAGATTCTATATGAACTGAAGCCGAGAAACATTGAACGCCGATTTTTCAGACGTGAAATGCTGCTTGCCAGGCATAAACGAAAGGGTTTTTTGCATCGTATAGTCATTGGTGACGAAAAATGGATCCACTACGATAACCCAAAGAAGAGGAAATCATGGAGACCACTTGGCCATGCTTCAATATCGACAGCCAAGCCGAATATTCATGGAAAAAAACTCATGTTGTGTATTTGGTGGAATTACTTGGTGTCATGTATGAGTTGCTCATACCAAACGGGACCATTACTGAGGCTTTCTACCGAACATAATTGATGAGATTGAGCCGAGCACTCAAAGAAAAACGCGCCTACTATTACTCTAGGCATGACAAAATTAATTTCTCCTGCATGATAATGTTCGACCACATGTAGCGGCGCCAATCAAAACCTACTTAGAAACACTCAAATGGGAAGTTCTACCCCACCGTATTCTTCAGACATTGCTCCTTCCGACTACCACTTGTTCCGATCGATGGCGCATAGCCTGTCTGAGCAGCACTTCACATCATATGAAGATATCAAAAATTATATCGATGATTGGATAGCCTCAAAAGATGAAGCGTTCTTCCAACGCGGTATCCATATGCTACTAGAAAGATGGGAAAAAGTGATGGCTAGTGATGGCCATTACTTTGAATAAAACATTATATATCGTTCTTTCACAATAAATACTTAATTTTTGATAATAAAGGGCGGAAACTTATTTGTATTCCCAATAGAAAAAGGGTACATATGTATGTATTTCTTCTTTTTACTTTCTTTCTGTCGAATACTTAAAGGGAGTACAAAAGAATACAGATAAAATATCAAAAATCACCTTGATATTCTTTCCTGCTTCTCCCACAAATGTATACAAATGTATAATATATATATATATATATATATATATATATAATATCAACGATACAGTGAGAAACAATAATGAAATCGACATCAAATCAATGTCAATTTGATATCGAAATCATCAAATCGATTTCGATTCGATATCGATTTTATTATCATTTTTCACTGGCTTACCTATTCTGAAAAACGTAGCCAAATTGATAGACGAACCTAAAAGAAAAATAATAATTAGATGTACAAATAATTAATTAACTTACCTGATTAAAAAAATAAAAAAATAATGCAGAGTTTACTTGAAAAAAAAGAAAGATTAGAAAAAACGCAAAATAAAAGAAACTTTGTAATTATACTTATCTTGAATGATTAGATATCCATTGTTTCGTCAGTTTGAGGATGTCTTAACCTATAGGTGTGAAAAATATAATTAAATATAATTATTAGTAAATATAAAAAATTCCGTTGACATGGAGAGTAAATTTTGAAAGTAAAAGCATTATATAGATATTCTGTCCTGAAAATAAATTAATCTCAAGTCAAGAATTTAATTGGCATAATAATTATGTTTCACAGAATTATAATGGACATTAACACTCTGTAATTCGAGCAAAATCCACCCTCTAGCGCATCAATATAATCGATTTCGTGCTTTCTGACATCCCTCCAACATCAGTGTCAGTGAAACGAGTCATACACGATGCACATACTGATGGTTAAAGCGCCACCCGTTGTGTAATAGTAATGAATCGCGCAATGTTTAGTACGATCATTCAGCGCACGGATTTCTAGAGACAACATGAATTTTTCTCGACGATCGATATTGTCCTCGCTCAAATCACTAGCATAATCAATATTATCGGATAATTCTTCACTTCTTTGTCGAAATCTATGCCTCAGGCACAGGATAGGATCGGCGGTTCCTCCTAGTCGTCCCACTCAGACGCTGAGACGCGGAAGCAAAAATTCCGCGATCGTAATGATCCGATGCGAGGAGAGAGACCCCACATACGCGGACGTGATAGGAGAGGCACGGACTGGCGTCTCTTTTGAGGAATTAGTATCACTAATATTACAGTCAGGCATGCCTAGATTGGTGATGTTCTCGTTGAAATAACCTGAGAGAATGCGAGTCAAAAGCGGACTCTCTTGCAAGTCGACTGGGCACTCTCTTTAAAGACAGGAAAGGAATTAGAGTGGTCTGTCCGGTTAGGAAGGTGGAGTTCCACCTCCTTGATCTGGATGATTCCGTGACAGCAAGTGAGATCGTGGAGGCTGTAGTAGTACGGGGGAGTGCATGACTGAGTGATGTCTGTGTGAATCCACTGAAACCTGACAGAAGTGGATTGAACACTGCATGAATGCAGTGTCCTATCGCGTGTGCCGATCAATTACAAAGGATGATGGACTCCGCGACGGGTGGTTCAAGATGCAACTAATACTGCTGGTAAAGCGTAGATTCCAGTGCTATAAGTGTTTTGCTGTTGCACACTAGAGCTAGCTGCAGGAATACCATGGATAGGAGCAGAGGTTGCTTCAATTGCGGAAAGGAGGGACACGGCTATCGATTGTAAAATCTCCCCCTACTGCTTAGGCTGTGCTGCAAGTAATTTACCTGCGAGGCGATGGACACAGAGCAGGAAGGGACGGATACATGCCGTACAACAGCTTAGAAAGGACGACGGAGTCTACGAAAGCCGGTAGTGATAGGAAAAACGCGGAGCGAGGATAGGTAGCCTCGGGTGATTATGCGTTGGATAACGCTCCTCCTGCGGAGGAGGGGATGAGTATAGACTCCCCTAATGGCTAACGTGGGGCAAATAAATATCAACCGGTCGAGGCCTGCAGGATTTCATTGGAAGGTGTGCGAGGAGGAACAGTTGGGTCTGGTCACAATATCAGAACCACACTCGGTGATGGACAATGGCTCTTTTCGTTGAATGACCCGCCATCCGCTGCCATTACTTGGCAGCACTCGTGGACGTGCTCCCTTTTTAGGGGGCAGGGGTATGTCACGGTCAACGGGGGGGGGGAGTGATGGTATTTAGCTGCTACTTCTCCTTCAGTCTCCCGGATACTAAATTCGAGAGAGAACTCTACGATTTAGATACGCGTATATTGGCAATCGCGGGTTCGTACTTGGGGACACCAGGTCCCCTGGATGGGATCTTGGTGATACAAACCGCAGGGAAAGAATATTAGCTGGCTGGAGGAGGAGTTGGAACTCACCCTCCTTAACAATGATTTTGTGCTTACATGTGTGCGCTCGCGCGGTGTGTCCTGTGAGAACCTCTCATGAGTCTCTCGTCATCGGTGGCTAGAAGAATAGATGATTGGCATGTGGCGGTTGATATCGAGTCTCTCTCGGATCACCCTTACGTCCTGTGGGTGCAGGAATGGATGATAGGCTCTCTTAGGAGAACCACTGCCAACAGAATCTTTCCACGATGAAGAATCGATCAATATGAACCTTTTGTATGACGGCTAACGTGAAATCATGGTCTTTCCCTCGTGAGGACGTAGCAGCGGATAGGTTAAACGCTACAGAGATTTCGGACATCTCGATGCCGCAGCATAGGATCACTGGTAAACTTTCGGTCTACTAGTGAAACTGAAGGAGATTGTGGATCTTCGGGTCACTTGTGTCCGCATTCGGAAGAGATTATTAAGTACAACGTAGGAGGTATGGCAACTCTGAGACTGTCCGAGGTCTCTAGCGCGAATTGAGAAATGCGTGGAGGATACTTAGAAGTGCCATTAGGAGATCTAAAATGGACTTATGGCGGTGTCTCCTTGACACTCTGGATAGGGATCTCTGGGGCATGTCGTATAATTTTAAATAAACTGCGTATGGGAGCATTTCGACTAATAGAGTTCCTCCCTCCTAGAATGATGGTGGAGGTGTTCGAAGCCTTGTTCCCGTCTAATATGGGCTTGGGCTCCTCCCCTGTTCGTAAGATGACACCCTGGCAGTGGCCGGCGAAAAAATCCTGACGGCGGTTACCGGGATTAACATCGGTAAGATCCCTGGCCCTGATGATGGGATTAACGGTCGTGTAATTTAGGGTACATCTGAGATATTAATCAGGCATTGGATGAATTGTCTTACAGCATGCTTCAGGGAAGGCGTTTTCCCGGCTAGCTGGAAAATCTCCCATTTGATCCTATTTAAAAAGCTAGGAAAACCTGATTTGGTCCCGTTGTTATACAGATCTATTTGTCTGTTGAGCGAAGCAGGCAAACTGTTTAAGAAGATTATTTGTAACCACTTGATGCAGAGTTTGGACGAATCTGGAGATATCTCGGAGTCTCAATATGGGTTTCGACCACATAGATCAACGGTCGACGCGATCTGGAGGCTCCGTATGATTGTGAACAACGAGGTGTGGGATGGAAGGATTGTGCTGGCTATATTATTTGATATAGCTAATGCCTTCAACTCTCCCGTAGCTGGTCATTAGGGAGGGGGACTCTTGTGGAGAGGGGGGGAGGGTTCCAGGATACTACAGACGAGTCCTGAATAATTACCTCTTTGATCGATGGTTAACATAAATAGGAATAACGTGTGTATTAGATCACCCATGAGATGCAGCGTTCCTCAGGGCTCGATCTTGGGACCAACTCTTTGGAACGTAGAACATGATGGCATCCTATGCTTGAATTTGGGTTCTACAATCTGCTATCTGCGGACGACACCCTCCTCGTGGTGAAGGGTTCTTCCCTTCGCGAGTTTCTGATCAAGACTGAGCTAGGAGCTACAATTGTGATCAGGATAATAGAGCGTCTGAGTTTTAAGGTGTCCATAGCAAAGATGGAAGCGATAGTATTTGCTTGGGAAGTACCACGAGTAGGTGTATCGAGAAAACTGTTATTCTGGTCGGATCTATCCTAAAATATTTGAATCTGACATTGAACTCAAAATGATTCTTTAGGGAACACTTTCGGCGTTTGTTCCCTAGAACCCTGAATATGGCTGCGGCACTTGACAGGCTTAGTGCCAATGTAGAAGATCCTGATGAGTATATGGTGTACGCGAATGTCGTCTTGTGTTGTCGGTGGTCCTCTATGGAGCCGCGATATGGGCGCAGACGATGGCGGCCGTAAGATTTGTCGGAACGCGTTTAGACTGCAAAGACAGTTGGCTCTAAGAGTTATTAGAGGATACAGAACAATTCCTCATGAGGCATCCCTGTTGCTTGCACATTTGGTTCCGTTTGAGCTTCTTGCTAACCGCTTGAGGCGTCGATTGATCAGACATCTTGTGCTCGACTCGTGATCTACTGTTACGAGTTCAAGTTCCGCGCCCCATATAGAGCTGACTTGCTCCGATAGAGCAGGAGGCAGTCTAACTATTTGAATTGCTATTTTTCAGCATTATGAGCAAACCAATATCCAATTCTAATCCTAATCCCTATCCTTATCCTTCCAGTGCATCTGGACGAGACGCAGATGAGTAGGCCTCCTCGCGGTCCCCCGTGGGCGCGAGATGCCTTGAGAAACTGCTCACTCCTGCAGAAACGCTCTGTAGGCGCTGCTGGATTTTTCTATCATCCTTCTTGGGGCGATTTCGTTGGATGGTAGATGGTAATCTGTCGCATATATTTTTGTTTTTGAGGAAGTGGCATGTTCGCCCCGTCTTCAGGACGACTTACATTAATTGACCTCTTGAGGCGATCTTATCTGAGACGTCAAGCCATTATAGAACAAAATGGCTTCGTCCCTTTTCGTGTGATGAATTATATATGCGACGAGGAAACAAATAGGTTTATAGGTAGGTGGAGAGAGCGGCTCGAAAGGCATAAAATGCGCCGGGAGCCGCTGTTCGGGAGGCTCTCGTAAATAAGGATAGCTGGATAGCTGGATGGCAAGGGCTCATAGTGGCCTTACTTATAATGAATGATCCAGGTCATTACTGGGCATGGGTGCTTTGAGATGTATTTCCATGAGATCCATAAGGAATCTGCCAACATTGCAGAGCGGCGATGGATAATGCGACGCACACTCTCCTTCATTGTCTCTCGTGGGCGGTGGAGAGGGAGAATTTGTTTGTGGCTTTCAGTCTAGATCTTGATCTGGACCGAAAGTATACCCATGTGATTGAGGCCATCGTGGGTTCCTCTGACGCGTGGACAGCCTTCGCAAATTTTTGCGAGGTCGTCATTAAGCGGAAAAAAATGGAGAAGGAGCGTGAGAGAGAGCAAACTATCGGTATGCGGCCTATCGATGTAATTCCCACGATCATCGACAAACTCTTAAATACTGTATACAGTAGCGTAAAGGCTGTCGCATTCCCGCGATTCAAAGTTGATGACTCGATACGTATGAGCAAATTCAAGACGATCTTTGAAAAAGGTTACACTCTAAATTGGACCACAGAGGTGGTCCAATTGATCTTAAAATCGTCAAAGTATAGAAAACTAATCCTATGACGTATCTTCTGGAAGATTATCGCGGAAAACCCATTGTTGGAGGATTCTACGAGTATGAATTGCATCGCGACGCTAATCCCAACGTATATTTAGATGAAAAGGTTGCATAAAAAAGGAAACAAGGTTTACGTGAAATGGCTAGGATTTGATAATTCACAACTCTTGGATACACAAGGATAATGTGTTATAAAAAAATAAAATTTATTATAAAATTTATTACAAATTGTTTAATTTTTTTGTAAATATATTAAACATATAATATACATGTAAATATATTATACATATTATACATATTACACATATTACACATATTATATGTACACACGTACATACATACATATATACATATGTACGTACATACATACGTTTATATATATATATATATTCATACGTACATATGTTTATACTTACATTCATACATACGTTTATACGTACGTTCATACATACATTTATACATACTACACATAATATACATATTAAACATAAGGTATAAAATATTATTTATTAAATATGTATATTATACATACATACATACTATATACAAATTTATTTACACCGATAATGTCCCCATGGCAGCGTGTCGAATCTGGCACGATATATCGCTTATCATCGTGTGAACTTAGAGCGATTTTTGTTTCCGTAATCGTGTACACCTCGTGCAATTTTGATCACGATTGTCTGTGCGTCATTTTGATTACATCGTTCATCGAGTGTAATCTTCGAACATTATGGATTTTGTCATAACGTTGCTCTTGATGTCTTTTGCCTTTTTCTTGTCCTTCTTTCCACGTAAAGCGTATTTTCGCTCTAAGCGCGATGAATTCAGTAATGATGATACCGTTGTTCTCGTCATAAGGCCAGTAACTTTTTTATTTGTGAGCGGAATATCGTATGAGTTATCGATAGAGTAATCGCTCGTGTTAAATCTATTTATATCATGTTTCATAATGTTATATATATCGTCACATTTCACATGATGTATGAGATCAGTATCGGTACAATTTTGCATTTATCACGAAACAGCTGTGTTATGTACTCATGATGGAAATCATACAAACATATTTTAGATATATGGAGGATGCACATACTACATCTACTATATATCGATTTGTTGAATTTCATCTCAAGTTTGCGCATTTCTATCGCGACAGATTTTCAGAAAAAATGCTACAACTGTGAAAGTTCGGTTTCGCGATTGCCTCTGTACCATATCTCCCGTCCCAACGCATTAAGAATCGCACGTCGACGTGATTACACGTTTCTCCATAATTTTATCGAAAACCGCGTTGTTCATTAATTGTAATATTAATAATATTAGTTTGTAATATTATAATAGTATAAATAATAGTATAAATTTTTCTCAAATTCATTATTCACTCGAGTTCTAAAATTTGTGTTGAATTCGATATATTTACGAAGCCATGGAGATTGCGTGAATTACAGTATACGATGGATCTTTGCGATGGGAAGACCATGACGAGTACATTGTTGTAGGTTATGATAATGTATGACATAACACTTCTTATCATACAACATAGTGAGGAGCTTGTCTTCTCGCTTGTCGGGTTTCTCGCGTGTTGGGCAAAATGGTAGGTCCAACGAATGGTAGATGAACGTGGAAATGTTGTGGATATTCCAAGACGAGTGGATCTACCTCGAGAATATAATCCATCGGCGAATCTAACGCGACATCCATAATATTAAAATTTTCTATATCGTCGACCCATTGAAAATCGGCGTATGGCAATGGTTGACACATTGCTCAACCGTACAAGTTATTAACATCGTAGTACATCAAGTATGTCGACGGCATGTATTTGTTGTTGGCCTGCACGTATCTGGAACACTGGCTCAGATTCCCGCTATACCACGTTCGATGAATAGAACTATGTCAACATCAGTAAGAAGTTCGAAATTGCGAGTATGTTTCAACATCGCGTTTCACATGAAGTCTGGCAAAATATAATACGCGGGATTCCGTAATTTGCGACAACTGTCTCAAAAATTCTCGAAAAAAAAGAAGGTTCGATATAATCAAAATGCATTCTTATGACATGTGTTATTATATAGTTTGACGTAGGATTGAAAATGAAAAAAATCCATTCCATTTTTGGGATATGTAAAAAAAAAGTGGAAGGGAACACTATTTAAAGGAAGAAGTCCCAGCTAACACCATAGTCTCAAAGGAAATCGAATAATAAAAAGCTCTTGAAAATATATAGCGAAAAGAGGAACTGCTACGTTCCAATTCACGGGAAGTGAAACACGTGAGGGACAATAAGTTTGTGTTCAATTATATAAAATTTTTGTTTACACGCTTTTGGTATATGTTACACCATTTAATATTTACATTTAATACATACCATTAAACATTTTGTACATTTTAATAGCACATCTTCTTATACATCTTCGACATCTTGTTACATTTTATATTTTGAGAAGGAGATTCGCATTGACACCTACAGTTTATAAATATCTAGACATTGGAATCAGCGTGGGACTTATATCCTATGTAAAAATTGTGATTGGTGATAATAATTGAGGCAATTGCATAATCTTCTCGTTTCATATGACATGGAAGGCGAAAGATGTGCAAATGTTGAGCGATTAGTGCAGTCAATTGTTTTCTCCTCTCTAACGATTTAAGATTTAATTGTGAAACTTGTTAAAATTGATAATGAATATAAACAAGCGTATCTTTGTACTTTACTCCATCTACGATCACTCGTGTTTAAGTCGAACTGTTTATCACCGAGTATCATGCCGTTCTTGCTGAGATAAATCACCATAAATGTGATCGATCTCTGTCGCGACCGAGAAGCATGTTTACGTATTTTTGTCCCAGCGGCCTCAGTTGATCACGCAACTCCTCACAAACTTGTTGCGTTTGCAAAGACTGTTGAACTAATGTTTTAAGTGGTTCATTAGGCGTTCCATAAATGTCTTCCGTTAAGGAAGAATGTAAATGTTTGTACGATAATTTGCGTGATGCAGTCGATGTAGAATTAAATGAATTCGATATGACAATCGATTCTTTTATGCGCTGCTTTTTAGATGATAGTGTTAATTGAAGCCATGCTTTATCCGTCATCATCATCCATCATTTTCTTCGTTATCTTCGTTATTTTAGGTTTTCGTTTTTTAATAATTTTGTCCTTTGCAACATTTACTTCTTTCTTAATCGGCTGAAATTCCTTGCCAGCGGTGTTTTTCACAATTTGTTTCAGAGATTCGACGATAGGCTGAAAATGTCTCTCCAGCGTCTTTTTTTATTTTATCGAATTTTAAAGCGCGATATTTTTTACGATTCGAATCACTGGTTTTCGCAATCTGCTTCGCTATCCTCTCACGATTCTTCATCTCCTTGCTGCTATCCATACTTGTACTCGAGAGGGAATGTTGCGTAGTTGACGTCGAGAATAACTAATCACGTTACAATATCGCATACTCATTAAATCCTTTCCTGTTCATTTGTGAACGCACTGTCTTTGTCTATAACTACAAATCCATACTTTTGCTGTCAGCAGCGACACAATTCGCAGAAATCCTCGTAAGACATGTCAGTATTTGCATGGTCATTGTATACATATTTCAGATTGGTATCATCCTGTTTGAACAGAATCAACAAATTTGCATTATCACGTATAGGATACTTCAGTATCTTTGCATACGTCTGACAGAGATAGAAACAGTTGACATTCGCGTGTTCGACCCATCGCAAAGTGCTCTCTTATCGCATCTTGTTTATCGCATGCCACGTCATCAAAGATAAAAATTGGAATTTGGAAGCGCCTCGGTCGATGAAACGACATCGCTATTATTAAAGAATGTAAAATAATCAATTTCTTCAATCGGGGCTATGTATAATAATAAATTCTCTAAGTATCCTTATATCTTCACCTCCTCCATAATACTGATATAAATTGAAAAAATTGCACCGAGAGCAGACCTATGTATAGAAACGCGTAGAGCGAAATTGCTTAGTATTGAAAATATTTCTTATTGTATCGGACAACTATGATGTACATAGTTTAATCGCCAAAGAGTTGAAATATATAAAATTATTTTGTTACAAAAGTTTAAAAATTACATAGATCAACTGTGGAACAGATTATCTGAGCATATAAAAGCTGATTCAGAAATTCAGCAACATCGTCAGTGCTTGAAACATTATAATTTGCTTTGACATTGATTACATATCGATGATCCAGCATCGTTTATAAAAAATTGCTGCGATTGTCAACAACAAAAGGCTGCTTTTTAAGTCACGCGATAAACGCATTTTCATTCAAATTGCATATCCCTGGATATCAATTTTGCGGTCCAGGAACGCATTTAGAAAAGCGATTGACTAAAGGCAATCGAGACATTAATCCATTGAACTCGGCGCGTCACGAACACTACATAGCTTATTCTCGGAATAAAGATCTCGCGAAACAACAAATAGTTGATAAAATACTCATCGAGAAGATACAGAAACATATTACTACATTTCGACTCTCGGAGAGAGAACTGCTGCCACTGCTGTTTGGCTATGAAAACCAAGACAAAAATCGGTATGAGTTTGAAAACAAAGAAGAATAAATCACGAAAAAGCGAATATTTTTGCGGTAGCAAAATATATATGGTTTCTTATCTATTCTACCGCTGCTGGAAGTCATCGGCTCGCTTGTTGGCGGCGCGGCAGAAGTCGTAAAAGTTATAAACGATAATAAAACACAGCATCAATTAGAAGAACTGATTATAAAGTTTATCTCGCTCTGTACAAGCGTGGACGAGGAATCTTAACAGAGAAAGCTAAGAAAAATAAAAAAAAAGATCAAAAACCGATAAAAATGCATAAGGATACAACTACCAATACAAAATTACATCAACTGACAAAATTTATGCATATTCCATATTTTTATGCGTATTATCAACGAGGGAAGGGGAGTATATCGTAACGAAGGCAGTATCGTAAATGTGGATAATGTCGAGAGACCAAGTACTCATTGCGAGGCGTACGCGAAGCGGAGAGATCGTACTTTACTTTGATAGTTTTGGCAATCTTCGACCACCAAAGGAATTGATATTGCAATATTTGGACGTAACGCAAATCGAATATTATCGCATGCTTTATCAACGTTACGATCAAAGTAACTACAGACAATTGTCTGCAATTTTTACAGACGATTGACGATCAATTTAAGAATTGACATTGCACTGTTTCAACTCAGTATTCATTCAAATGTCACTGATTTACTTACCGATAAAAGCGTTTCTCGCGGCTTTCCGGCCGTAGATTTGAGCGATAGCGATTACGAGCTCGGTCTGATAGACTTTGAAACTTACCATACGATATCTAATGTAAATTCATTGAATAATAAATTTCACTTTGATGAAGAAGACAAAGAAATTGTCATTCCGGAAGGGTCGAAATACGTGACATAAATGAATACCTAAGATATGCAATTTTACAATCTCGTCCCAACAATACTGCGAGAAAGAAAATGCTTTGCAAAAAGGATGAAGATCCATTCGCGTTAACAACAATACAATGAAGAGCGAAATCAAATGCGCTTATCGAGTAAATTTCATCGAACCTCACAATATTGGATCACTGTTAGGATTTTCATCGAATCACATGTTAGAATCACGACAATGACATAAATTGGATGTATCGATAAATATCATCAATGTAAATATCCTTCACATTGAATGCAACCTGACCGCGGGTGCAATAACGACAAATGTGTGTACGCGATACACGAGTTTTTCGCCGAGCATGCCACCAGGATATAAGATATCGGAAAGACCTATGCAGATCATTTATCTTCCAATCGTATGGAGCATTACGGATCTAACGTTTCGCATTGTGGATCAAGATGGTTGCTCGATTTCCGGAGAAATCACCGTTAAACTGCATGTACAGAGGCAACTGCGATGAAGTGGTAACGATAACATGAGATGCTTGTTTTGAATAAGTAGGCGAAACAGACTAGAGATATTTTTTGCCAGAGAGATGACAGCGTTAAAAAACTATCGTTCAGTTGAAAAAAATTCACTGCGTCGAACGTTAAATTTTTACAATCATTGGGTTTTGTCGTACGAAATCTGAGATGGCTGATATCTTGAATATAGTGGCGAATCAATCGCATCGTCAAGTTTGAGTTTCACATGTACAATCCGTACATCAACATGACGTTTGGACATAACAACGAGATAAGGATACCCATACAACAGCAGAATTATACTCGTGTGAAAGCATTCTCTATGTTGAAGGTTGATTTCTAAGAAAAAAAATATACAAAACCGACTAAGCTTGGATGTAATTGCGTGGCATTCATATTCGATGAAATTTGATATGAACTCAACGGTATGAAGATCGACTATAGCAGAAACGTTATAATGACTAGTCTTATGAAGGGTTATGCAATGTTTTCTAATGAAATCACATACAGTTTGCATAATGCAGGATTTCTCGACTCTAGTGATATCGCGAAAAGTCTCATGACAGATAATGGACACTTTAATTTTTGTGCTGCTCAGCATGTTGTTCGGCTCTTGCGAAGATTACAAACGTGTGGTAATTAACGCTCACAAATTTTGATCCCAGCGCGCAATGATAACAATTACATAGTGGCAGATTCAGCGGCAGATTCAACACTTGAATTACTCAAAGTACAGTGGCGAATGCCTCACGTTGCGTTAAATGAAGTTAATAAACTGTCCATGCTACGAGCCTTAGAAAGTGGACGATATTTAAGTATGAGTTTCCATTTTTAGGAAACTGTGTATCCTCCATTGTCGAATATAACGAAACATTCCTGGGCCCTCAAGACTCAACTAGAAAAAGACTGCGACTCAATTATTGTAGAAAAACCGCGATATGTTCCCTTTAATTTATAGACTGAAAAAAAATATCATGACAGCACATAAAACTTACTTCGACATCTATAAATTAACCTATGTGAAACTTTATTTAAATTCTGAGTTTTATTTGTATGATGATCTAAATCTAGACTTTGACAAAAGAAACGTAAATATCATATAAAATAGCGGCAGAACCGCTATTCCCTCCTTTTTTTTTTCAATGTAATGGATAAAAGTCGAGATTTTTTTCTGATCGAACACAGTCTCAAAAAGTAGTTCGCTATGGCCATACTAACGTTTGTCTGATCTGCAAGGATTTGTCATTGGAAGGAAGTTTATTGTGAAGGAAGTAACGCTGCTGAGAAAAGCAGCCATTCTTTCTTATTAAATTTTTACATGTCCCATGTCATGGAATTGTCCCATATCTTGACAAGATCCAAAAAATCTTGTGCTTCCGGGTTGAGTGCTTATCATCATGGAGTGCAATGGGAAGACGGAAATGATCCCGTCGAACATGGCAAAACGTCTGATAATGGATATAATCGGTACGGAAGAGAATGACAATAAGATTCTCATATATGTTAAAGGATATCAAAAATGTGAATGATTGGTTGATATACTCGATAGTGACGACATGACTATTGAAACTTTCGACGTTGATTATGAAAATATAAAATCTTCGAATAATCTAGATATTACTAATACTATGCGATGTAGAAAACATGCTAAGAATTGTGCGTTACGGAATGTACTTAAAATATATAACTGGTAGTCGCAACGTCAAAAAGAATTGTATCAATTTGAAAAATGAAGTGCGAGATTTTTTATTAAATACGTATTAGTTTACAATAAATGTTAATACGTGATTAAAATTTAAAAACCGAAAAATAAAGGGCATACACCACAAACGCAAGATATCGTCAGCGAGTAGTTGATTAGAATAAATTATAATTGAATTATATTATTAATTACAAATTAATTAATAATTAATTAATAATTACATATTACATAACACAGACGTTTCGACCATACATTAAGCTATCTTCAGTAGATAAAAATTTCATAAATTTTTTCGCGCTACGGATGACTAATCTAAGTTTATTTTCTTGTGTTTAATTATAATGTATGAACGATCGTTATCTAAAAATTGCTTTTCATTTTTCTTATATTGAGTCCAAAGAGTTTCGAATTATCCTATCCAAAGGAAATCGTCTTTTGTTGCAAATTTTCCGATAATCCAAATATTCATACTTAGTTGTTACTTGAACACAAAATTTCCAGATTCTAATGATCATAATACTTCTTGATTAATTAAATGTTTGCAATTCATGTTTCGAGTTATAAAATATAGAAAATTTAGAATATAGTTATAAAATATAGAATTAATACCTGTGTTACAATCAATATATGGATTGATATCGAAAGTGGATGACTTGATATAATAAAGTACTCGTTAAGATGTTCTGCCGAATCTTCATCATGATACACAGCTTTATATACCCAACATGTATCGAAGAAGAGGGTAAAATAATATTATGAAGGGGGAGGGGGATTATGCTAAGCAAAGTATGTCTCTGGTAATTTTTCCGTATCACTCTGCCAGACCATCAATTTGTTTTTTAATAAATATTATTTCCGACGTGATTTAAAAAAAAAAAACGGTTCTATATCTAATACCCGACATAGTCCCAATTTATTTTACGACCACATTCAATTAGATGCTGTAATAATACAATGAGAGATTCTTTTAATTTTTTTATATTAGCTTTATGTTCTTTAATTCGCATTTTTGCTTTTCTTTTTGTTTGACCAACATAAGAAGAGTCGTAATCAAGATAGCTTATTTTGTATACCACATCACATTGTCCTATTTTTCCTAATTTATTCTTATCTAATTTTATGAAACGATTCAAAGTATTCATAGATTTATACGCTATTTTAAAATTATTTTTTTCCGCTATAGTATAAATTAGTCCGAGATTTGTTTCATATATGAAATTGTGAAATTTGTTTTTCTATTGTGATCGATGGAATCATTATTATTAACAATATTATTTCATATAAATTCTTTCTACTCGCTATTTTTTTAAATTTTATTATTAATTGTAGAAAAGATTAAGTCAAGAGGATAATTAGAAGAATGGTTATCATGGATTCAATTTTGTGATATTCAGGCTGAGAGAAAAATAATTTTATCATGCTGACCGATTATTACTCCTCTTTTGTGTTGAATTCAATGGTTCGATTAGTTTAGATATCTTCCTGAGTTCGTGGGCTTTTTTATACATCAAATTTAATACAACCATCATCTAATATCATTCTAACATCAAATTTATAGAATTATCATCAAATTTATAGAATTATTATCTACATGCTCAGCTGTGAATCTCAATCTATCATGGTAAGAATTAAAATTGTCAAGTTATCAGATAAATTATCAGATCAATTATCTCATTGATCTGATTGTTCGGGATAGCTAATAAAAATATCATCCACATATCGATAGTAAATTGGAATTGATATTAATATTGAAAAAAATTTTCTCTTTCAAATTTTGAATTACTAAATTCGCTAAGATTGGTAACAATGGAGACCCCATGAGCATACTACAGATTTATTCGAAAAATTTATTATCAAATTTGAAATAAATTGAATTGATAATCAATGAAATAGTGTTAAGAAATTCTTTTTTAAAAATTGCTTCTATTTTTTTATATATGTGTCCATCTTTTTTCAATACTTTTTGTGACTGCTCTATGGAATGTTACTTTACAGATATAATGTCAAAGGAAATCAATTTGTAATTTGATTCTAATGCAATACCGTTTAAATTATTGATCAATTCAAAACTATTTTATATGTAGTCAAATTCTTTTCTTATATTTCTATCAATAATTTTTTTAAGAAAGTCGCAAGAGAATATTGGAGACTATTAATACAACTAACAATTATTTTTAGTGAATTACTTTGTTTATGGATCTTTGGCATCCCATAGGATCTCGATACTATACCATCCGAAACATTTAATTTGTTATATTGATTTATGTATTCTTTTTTCTTCTATCTAATCAACAGTGTATTATTTTGTCATTATTTTTATGGGATTATTAATATATGTGTTGTTATCAGATAAATTTTTATGCATTTTCTTATTATAATCTGAGTTCATTATTACGAATTCTCCTTATCTACTCGTAATTAAAGTATCTGGATGTTCCGACATAAATTGTTTTACTGCCTTTATTCCTTCTTTCAATGTATTGAGTAAGTATAGTAGGCGGGTTCTAATCCATGGGGTTAGAGGGGAATGCGGGGCGCGGGAGGTACTCGTTGGCGCGGGGGGGGGGGGGGGGGGGGGGGGGGGGGGGGGGGGGGGGGGGGGGCCCCG
>Ga0157363_1002104_pt1 | contig 17302 bp, 12 predicted proteins | sample AttsexASBM1_FD_111477 | JGI IMG/M metagenome (GOLD analysis project Ga0157363, IMG submission 111477) | Fungus gardens microbial communities from leaf cutter ant in Ribeirão Preto, State of São Paulo, Brazil - Atta sexdens ASBM1 | ecosystem: Host-associated > Fungi > Mycelium > Unclassified ... | reverse complement strand
TCTCTCTCTCTCTCTCTCTCTCTCTCTCTCTCTCTTTTTCTGTCTCTATACCAAGAGAACAGTGATAGCTTTTAAAAGTTTACTGACAGCAACAGCCCGCCAGATAGAGATAAGGGGGTGGTCTTCACTCGACATCTAAAATACGCGGAGCGCACAATTGATGTGGGGAGAGAAACGCAGTGAGATCTCATCGTGCTCGCCGCAACAACGAGCGCAATGCACGCTCGCAGATTTTATCTGTCGGCGATTTGAATAAGCACGGCATATTCCACCCCGTAACTGTTTACCCTCCGCCGCCGCCGCCATTGCCGCCGCACCCGTCGTCATTTGTCTTACTCCCTCGCGTTTATCCGCTCGCGCGCGCGCGCGCGCGAAAGAGAAGGATTATAATATCTTCCGGTGAAGTCTCAGTGTTCTCACGGTATCTCGAAATCTTTCGAAATCTCCCCCGACGTGCATGAGCATGCAATTCGCGAGGTGTTAAGTGGAAATAGATCAGATCTCTGCCGCATCTCTGGTTCGTCGCATTCATATGATATATTTGTATATCTTCATCACGCATTACTTTTTGCTTCGCGAATTACAATACACACACTGCATTAATAATTAAAATACCATTCTTAATTCGGGAACAGCTCTGGAGTGTTTTTATACCCCAGCCTTTTCCTTAGGATAAAGAACTGATTAGTATTCCAATAAACCTTTATCAATAATTGATGATACTACATTAGTAACTGATATCATCAGTTATTGTAATAATTGTATAATTAAACAATTTATTGGAATTAATCAGTTCTTTTTCTTAAGGGTCATGTTAAATTTAACATTATTTAATGTTCGTAAGTAAATGAGATAGTAGCCTAAATTAGTTTTTAAGATGTTGTTTTTTTATTATGAGAAGATAAATAAGCTTGAATATTAGATTTTCGCTGGAACATAATTAAATGCAAATTTTATCAATTTTTCTACATTAACATTAATGAATAAATATAGACGCCGTGATCTTTAATGAAAATATTGTAGAGTATTGTGAATACAAATTTAAAATTATTTTAAGAAGTCCTTAGAGTTATCTGCAAAGCTGAGAAGAAATGTTCGATAAACATTCACGAGAACAGAATCAACGCAAGAGTAGTGCTAGGAGAATGTATTCATGAAAAGAAACTTCGAATCTGATAATATCTCGATACATTTAGAATTTTCTATGTATATGAATTCAAGTTATTTAGTTTATCTTTATGGATCCCAATAGACCTGCAGAAACCAAATTTTCTGTGAAATATAGGAAAAGGACATTTTACCGTCATATTCAAATAGTCAGTTGTCTTTATTTAAATAATTTTTTTCATTTTAAAAACTATCTTAATCAAGTGTATTTATATTAAATTTAAATTAATTAATTAAATCGTTTATATCATTGATTTAAATAAATAAAAAAAAAATAATAAAAACTTACAAAAAAAATAAAATGAACTCACATTATCACCTTTTCCTCTAAAAAGTAAAAAAACATTCGACAATATACAATACGTTGTTAATAATATCAATTTTTAATTGGAGTGTAAAAACATCTCAGATGATCATTTACATGAAAAAAATAAAAATTATTTTCGGGTTAAAAATGGATCGCGGCTCATTTCATCCAATTGTAGAAAGATTGCAGCACGTAGAACGAATATAAAGATGTGTGAAGAGAAATGCAAATTTCATCATCCCGTATGTTTTACGCCGAGATTTGCTTCGCGTAGAGATGTGCGGACGATTTGCTCGCACGTGGATCGTCATCACATACCTGTCAACATAAAACATTCGCGAAACACCAAATGTCTACCGTGTATTTTATATAGCGTAGTTTGACCATTCAGTATATGACACAAGTTTTATTTTTACTCTGAACTCTTGATATTTTTATTCTGTAATTCACTGATGACATGACATAAATTATATATCCATTGCTGATTCGTTGTGGTAATTTAGTTTTAATTATTCTGATGAGGTGAGTGTGTGTGTGTGTTAAACGTATCTAATATATGTATTTTAATTATTTTAATATTATTGCGATTTCATATCCGCACATACATACGTATGAAAATAATAGCATATATCAGTGATGTGCAATCCAAATTGATTTTTTGCCGGTACCTCGTAGCCAAAATTATATAATTACACTAAAAAAAATCTGGCGATTCGTCACCAGAGGTCCAACGTGACTCGCTCAGATTCTCGTGAACACCACAATTCACACGAATTCACTTTAAATAAGACATTGACCCAAATTCACTCCAGGCGTCTAAGAGATAGGCAGGTCCCCATTACATCGCCTTACTGATGAGTCTAGTAATGTAGGACTGGGACGAAATGGCGGTCGAAGCTTCGTCAGGCCTCCTCAGTGGACTTGAATATCATTTGTTCAGATAATCCACAATATTAAACAAAAACTTAATAAATGTTTGTTGGAATTGTTCTAAGTAAATTTACTAAATGTAAATATACATGTATCTATTTAATACAAAAATCATTAATTTGATTTAACTATTATTTTTTTATTGAGTAAATATTTACATACTATTGGTAAATGCTAACTTAGAAATTTAAAGAAATATGTATTAAGATGTAGTAAACTTTTTTCAATGTACATTTTTTATTTTATGTAAATTATCAAAATAATTGTAAAACGCGTAACAGTTCCATTTGAGATACATATAAAAAATCTTTGAGAATTTATATTGGAAAGTGTAGCTTTCATAAACAAATGACATGTTGGTAAAGTATTTAATTTTTATAAACGATCTTTCTCAAACAGCACAGACCTCCAGGGAATGTCCTGAGGACATCCTCAGGATGTATCCCGGATAAAGTATGTTATTAGAGTTATTATTATGTACAGTCGTGTAAAATAAAAACGATTAATAAATAGAGAATAAATAGATACAAGATATTATCTTAATGTCAATAACGAAATTATAGATACATACATTTGTAATTTCTTTATTGATATTATGATAAATATAATTATGATATATTATACGCTATCAAAATAAATATTATGCGGCCCAAAAAATTTTATTTATCCTTGAAAATAATCCTCAGTTTAAAAAAGATTGCACATCTCTGGCATATGCAATGAGAATGAAATTAAGTATTACAAATCAGAGCAAGTTCCTTAATAAATAAAACTTTTGTTTCTTTTTTACTAATAAAAAGAGAATAAGCAGTATCAAAGTATTATACATCAATAAGTATTACGGATTTTAAAAGGATCTTGATATCGCATTATGTGAGCGTGAAAAATGATGTATCTTATTGCATAAAATTTATGTAAAATGTTGTTAGAAAAAATGAATATTCACTGAATGAATTACCGAATAATGTGATGTATGTATAAATGTCAAAGATACAAATAGATTATTTTTTATGCGAAAATGTAGCACTTTTATTCCCTTATGTAGTTTAAAATAGACCTTACGTTTTGACTATTTTAATCAATAAGAATATACAATTTTAAATCGAATCTACAAATTTTCTTTATATCTGGTAAGTTTTTACCAGATATAACATTTTTAAATAGACAGATTTTCGGGCTTGACACTATTTTAAATCTTTTTCAAAGAACATATAATCGAATAAGTAGAGTCCCTTTCTCTTCTCTTTTCTTTTTTACATGTTACATACAAATATAAAACTGTTTCGACAAAATTATCTCACGGATTTATTTGATAATTAGATATCTGATATCTAATGACCTATTAATGATAATTAATGATAATTTTTCTGTATGTCAAAAATTCATGAAAAATTCATTAAAAAATATGCAATTATCTGTAATTATTGGGTATGTAATGACGCAATTCTCATATTACAAACACATTACATTCTATCCAAACAACAACAGTGTTAGTGGTTACGTTTGCTTATTCCATCACAATTACTGGAGATCACACCAGATTCGATCAGTTCACTTTGCATTCCACTGGCTTGAGAAATCGGTCATGATTTGCCGACTCACAGAGCCGAGCTCCTCGATTCAGTTATAGATCCAGGGATATACATCTCTGTGTCGGATGAATCTTTAGCGCCACGTATCATGCATGTGCACTTATGTACAAACCTTTATCCTAGATTAACTACACCATGCTCAGTTCGGTTCGATCCCGTGCATGTAGATACATGCTTTACCAAGCGCACTTCCTATTTCGCTACACGAAAAAGGTGTCGTTATACACTATAGAGATGTTATCAAATAACACCTGCAATGGTATAAAAAAATAAAAAGAAAGGAACATATCGATAATTTTTTTGCAATCGGTGATATTTTACGTAAATCGACAAGAGCATAATCCCTGTCGGTTGACGTTATTAGCAAACTTCCGTTGCAAATTCCTCTTTGCATCTTCATGCATTTTCATCGTTAAGCATTTGCATTTGACCGACATAATTGCGCCGTTCTTAATTTATAAGTGAAAATCGTGTAATTAATGCCTGTTTTGAAGGCAGCAATTGAGAATTTCTTCTTCTGATATGTTTTCTTTCAAGAATAGATATTTTTTGAGAGACAGAAAGCATTTTACATTCGTCTTGTTAATTTCATTTTTTTTTGTTTTTTTATAGCAGATAATCTGGCGCTGGTAAAGAACAAAGGGTAACACGCGCAACCGAAATAGCGCGCAACAATTTTGTAGCACCTAACGCGATCCACTTTTTTCCGAGAGAGATCTCACAAGTGCGCATTGTTACGTTGTTAATATCAGGCGACCAGCTGGTGGAAAAGCGCAATTTTTGTTCAGTGGGTAGCCGTGTTTAATGGAAACGGCACCAAATTTTTTTTCACCGAACCTTTAACGACAAACAATTGCGCCGTCACCTGTCAAACACATACTACGCATTGCAAGTGTGAATGATTGAATCGATATTACGTAAGAGTTATATGCATTAACAAAAAAGAATTGCCGCACAATATATTGTTCCATTAACTTTACTAAGATTTTAATGTAACAATGTGTACATAAATAAATGTCTAATATAATATCATATTTAATATATATTTAACATTTTATAAAATATAATTAATATTAAGTTTAATTAAAATAATTAATTCAATTTTGTATAATTTAATATAACAAAAATAATATTCTATTTATTTTTACAATCTGTAAATATTAAGATTATAATGCTAAGATCATAATATTTCAGGTACGTGCAATGTATTTTTCAATATTGTATATTTGTACATTTTTTAAAAGATTATAGTCAACATGATTGTAATTCTATATGTAACTTTATACGTGCACAGCTAATAAAATATTTCTGTCTCACTTTTTAATACTCGTATTAATAAATTTACGTAAGTAATATTAATCGATTTAATATATAAATTGTCAAAACATATATAGCTGCTCACATTTTTTACAGGCGCTGATACAAATTTGAGAGAAATGTGTTAAGGTTATCTTTCTCCTTTTAAAAAAAATTTTTAGAAAAATAAATAATATAATGGTACATATATGTATCTTTTGCATAAATGGATTTAATAATTTAACAAAAAACTGATCTCAGAGAAAGCTTTGAATTATTATTCACATTTCAAAACATTACGAGATGTCATGAAAAGATTTGAGCGAGCTATAAACGAAAGAGGATGTTTGATAATGTGAACAGCATGTTGTATTAAATGCTACATAGATAAAACAATATAGTAGCTTTTCTCCGACTGGTAATGCATATAGATGACAGCTGCGCGTTGTCCGAACGACACTTTGATAAAAATGCCTTCGTAGCCGATGCTTCATTCGGAATAGATTGTGAAATACAAACTGGGCCGTAAAAGAATCCCAATCGAATGCATCTACCTACATATCGATCGAATCGTCGGAGCTTGCGGAGTGGATTAGAACTGTCGGGTTGAAATCGAAGCTGTCACTGCACACACGTACCATACAAAGCTATCGATGCATTTTTATTCAAAATCGACGGTAATCCTGTCGCTGTATGCATATTGATTATCGTTCCCTGAATGAAATGGTGCAAGCAACACAATTAATTTCTTTTTCTATATCACGTAATTAAAGATAGAATCTATGATTGAAAGATTAATATATTAATAACTCTTTGCATCTGCTCTTATATAATGCTATTAACACGCTCGACTGAATCTCACAAGGCCAAAAGTTGTAAATAAAAAAAATCCGAATAAAAAAGAATGAGACGTTATAGAGGAGATAATTGGCTTTCCGAATAAAAATTGCGAGATTGGTGCACCAGTTGCATATTGAAGAAAAAAAGGAAAAAGAGAGAGAGAGAGAGAGAGAGAGAGAGATGTCGCGAAGACTTTTCAGAGTAAAAAAAAATTTCAAGGAAATCGAAAGCGTTACTGCAAATAATAAAAGAAATATTGAGATGTTGTGATATGTTGCATGAGGTTGCGATTCTCCGTACTGACGAACGAGAATTTTTACATGTGACCGATAATTATGCTGTAACGGTAATTTATCATTGGCGGCATTCGATCACGTTGCCGCGACATGATCTCCCGGCGGATCCGGTTGCGCGATTATATCGCGCAGTTGCAATCCGCACACAGAGAGGAAGAATTCCGGTCGAACGGGCGCACTAAGGGAGCACGACGCTCTCGACGTTGCTCTCTGGGGTATGCCCGAGTAAATCAGCTACTGTCAGGATGGATGTGGAATGGATATGACGGTGCCGGGCGAAATGATTGGCGTACCGGCCCGCGGGGGACCAATCGTAACCGCAGTAATGGATCATCGATTTTTCCGTGACCTCCGGGATAAACGGTCCCGATGGGGGTGACTTCGCGGCCTCGTCTCTGAAATTACGATTTTCCAAGCAAGCGACGGCGTGGCGGCGTCTTGACCGCCGTCACCGATTTGCCGAATGGTACGGGCCAACAAATAAATTAGTCAAAGCGGGGATTTAAGGCGTCCTCGGTTTCCATTAGACAAGCTTCTCGACGAGGAGAGAAACGAAGTAGTATGGTACGCCTGTCCGACCTCCTCGCTGTCGCTATTTGTCTGGGAGGGAAGCCAAGCTGAAAGAAGCTAATTTCGAGTCTCAAGCTGGTACCGTAGAAAACGCGGTCTCCTCCTGTTTTTCGTGCCTCTTCTGTAAGAGAAAAACTGTTTAGTAACTATTTGTAACTATGACTATATATTACTATAATTATGATTATGACTACTACTATAGTATTAGTAAAAATGACTATATGTATAGTTTTGTCAATCAATACATGTGTGTAGTTGGCAATCGAAAATGACTATAATTATAATCAAATAATTATAATTACAGTTATTTTCAGGAAGGGACAATCATATTAATATGAGATATAGTATACGCTTAAGATATTATTAAGATATTATATAATATAGTTGTTCTTATTATAAAATATCAAATAGTTTTTCTCTCAATGCTAGAATATATATCGCTGTCCAAGGCACGTAAGTGATTTCTTCGAGTCAAGTTTGTCAGTGGATTACGATTACGTTTATAAACGAGCAACATTCTTGTACTAATCGATTCTTGTAAAATCGCGAAACGTCGATTTATATGTAAACTTCGTATGATATAAACGTTATCTTTACGAAAATCTATATGTGATTCAATACAACAAGGAAAATTGCAAGCATAAATAAGAGCACAGTTGGTCTTGACATAGCAGCGTGTTGCGTTTGGCGCAATTGCATAAAATGAATTCGATAACAAACATATAAACATAAATAACGTGCGAACATGTTTAATCATGAATGAATTATTATTATTCATTTTCTTGTTACTTGCATATAAAAGCCATCTTTTTCTCTTAGTTAATCGATTTATTTGCCTTCAGACTGATTCTGATTGAATTTGCTGCGAGATACAGAAGAGAGAAAAAAGAAAAAAGAAACTGCGTAGTAAAGTAGTAATTATTTTATTTAATGTATCGCTTATTACTTTATTTATCATTTATAACGTATTATAAAGATTTTACCTCCTTTTTTGGATATAGTGGAATATATCTAAAATTTCTATAGATTTTCTAAATTCAATAATTTTAATACTTAGAGAAAATAAAACGCTATTATTATTTTTAGTGTAATATATTATGGGGAATACATTAAACATATGTAATTATCTCGAATATTCTCTAAATTCTTTGGAGAGGAATTTCACACTAAAGAGAGAAAATTCTGTCAATCTTGAAAAAGAATAATAGAATTTTCAATCCTTTTTAAGAATAAGATTTCACTCTTTATAGTGACATTTCACCTCAACGAATTTAAAGAATAAAAGAATTGCACTAATCTTTTACTATTCGCTTCCAAATATATGCGAAAGTCTACAAAAGAATCGAAGAAACACATCTATGATATTACGCAAATGTCTAACTTTCTTGGATTGTTTTTCCGTGTTAGCCGTGCAAGTAGATCTCATCATTTATCGCGCGTACTCACAGTTGACAAGGTCGCGCGTGATTACATTTGACTTTTCGCGTGCAATCAGTATCTATTTTCGCTTCGCGCCAGTACGCTCTCTCGGACGTTACTAGACATATTCGCCGTTCTCCATTGCAGCACGTGTAAGCTAAATAATTTAGTAGCTTGTTCCGCTGCAATTAGCGCAGACATCGGAACGGTGCTTTACCGCATCAGCGGATCGATAAATTGGATAAGGCAACGGCAGGGGTGCTTAATTACGCAACTCTGTTGCCGTGGTGGTAAAAAAGCATTGCAATTTTTCACACATACATTACGCGATATGCATTACTTCCAGCGGCTTAGCATTACTTCGTTTATAATAAACGACAGTATCGTAATCGTGACGAAAATGAATTTCGTGATTTCGTGACGTAGATACAGGTACGCTTTGCCATCCCTCTCGAATCCAACTCGATTCAATTAGCAATTAAATTTGCACCGCGATAGAATTTTACGGTAATTGTGATTCAAAAAGTAATCATTTTAATATGAGCTACTACATTTAATATGAGCTACTTCTCTTTTAATCAAATGCAAGTTCTGATTAAATATTAAGATCAATCTTGAGCTTTTATATCTTGAAATAAATTTATATTTTTTTGTCAATCCATGTCGATGAAATTTTCAATTAAACATACAAATGAGATTTGAATGTTTAACATTGATTAAAATAGCTTAATTAAAATTAGACTTTATAATTTTACAAATTTTACAAATTATTTGTAAAATATCTATTTATAATTATTTTTGCTAAATATTGTGTATATAAAATATATTCAATTTCTTTTCTTTATAATTCAAACTTATAGGTGATATATTTGAGAGAGGAATATATTATAATATATTATAATTATTCTCAAAATAGATAATTTCAATCAAACGAGATTAGTATTAATTCTTATAAAGAACTTTGATATGTAACAATTGCATTAATGATATGACCGGATCTCCACGATTATGTGAAAATCACAATGTGACAGTATAATTGGATAATTCTGTTAATAACATGATTACCTATTATTCAGGTTAACAAGCGCATATATTGACTTCGTTCATATTTTGGAATCACATTTAAGTCTAATCTTATCTAAGTCAATGTCCGTTTCTTTTTTTTCAATTTTCATTTTGCAAAAATACATCATATTTTATATCTATATTTAGCAACCATGCACAGGATCTCATAATAATAATGTAAGTTATTAAAATGTATGGCATATTTCATAAAGCTACAGGATTAAAAAATTTAAATGTAAATTTAAAGAAAATAAAATATTTGATACTAGTAAAAAGATCATTTAATGATACTTCTGGATCTAATTTTGTCAAAAGATATAGCTCTGATGAAATGATGAGGAAATTTTTTTTCTATACAGTTACGTTATTAAATTTATAAAATTGTTTAGAAAGGCAATATTTGCTATCATACTGTGGTAATATGATTAACGTTTTTAATATTTCAGATTTTTCACCGTAATATAAGATGAAATCGTTAAATGAGAAATAATCTCAGATATTTATAAATATTATCGAGTATAAGAATCACAAGAAATAATAAATGCTAATATGTTAAGATATTTTATTATGTGGTATTACGTAACACAATCTTTTTTGAGAAATCGGGTAAATGAAAGTGTAACGCAGTGAACGTGATTATTGGAATGTGATCAAATAATAATGTCAATCAGTGCAGAAAATTGATTGCATGTATTTTATTAAAAACGAACATTTCGACTCTTTTTAGAAGTCATCATCAGCGTTACAGTTCTTCAAAAATATGAGACATCACCAATGCATCAATAGCAGTCACCTAAGAATTGAAAGATCTTAAGTGAGGTACATGAATCTCGTTGCAATCTTATACAATTCATTTCATTTGATGCTGAGAGATGTGATTAACGGAACAAATAATTATAAGAATAAAGTCCAAGAATTCGTGCAATAACCATTATAAAAGATATATATAGTCAGAGTATAATAATACTAATTAATCAAGGTATGGTAGAGTAACAATCTTTTTTTATTATTTCAGTGATTTGTTTTTTTTTTAATTGTGAAACGATAACAGTAACACAGATAATCGAGAGTCTGCAGAAACTATTGTATGTTAATATTAAGAAAACTGTCCTTCTTGCGGGACACGAAACCCAATAACGCAATAGTCTCGGGATGTCATTTATCAAGCTTAGCGGTTAGCTGCGTTCAAGGGGGTGTTCGAACGAACGAGCGAATGTAATAAAAAGCTCGGGTGCATAAGCCTGTTTACAAAGTCTGGCTACGTTCTGCGGTAGTATAGCGGGTTGCGTACAGAGCGCTCTAGAGCACATTTATCGTCACTACGGACCGCCCACATTAGACGAAGGACATAAATCCCTGAAAGTAATCCAGGACGATGCGTGGAGACTCGCGCGAACGCATTCACCCCCATATTCGGGGTGATACGTCGACTTGAATTTGATTATAGAAGCCACAGAAAGAGAGAGAAAGAGAGAGATAAAAAGAGAAAGAGAGAGCCGGAGGGTGTACGTCGGTTGGTGGATGTGTGGGACATGAAGCATACGCGGGGGATAGGGGGAACATAAAAAGGGACGTGTTTTATTTAAAACCGACGGTCGGCACTCCGCTAAAGCCGTATGTAGCGATGTACATTGTGCGCGCGCACGCCACCGTTATAGCGGGGAATATATCTTATGCATTATTCAACGTGATATCGATATTACTAATTCAATTGCAATTCCACTTTTGTGAAACGCGGATCCGGTCGGGAATCCCCGGGCATACTTGCTGCCTAATTAATACAGTGACGTTGAAAATTATTCTGGCTAAAACGAGATACGTTTTGATTGTCGTCGCGACCTATCAAGTCACTCATGTATAACCTGTGACTCTTTCGAAAACGTTTATCTTTTACTTACACGCAGCTCTATAATCTCTTTTCAAAAATTGTAAGAGAATGTAGTGCTTATGAAAGCCGCGCTCCTCATCGTTGCATACGAGCATAACGAAGATATTTCTCTCTACACGGCCAAAGACGGCCCTGACGTAATGGATGCATTTACCTTGGCAGCACATAAGTGCTTTGATAACGATAGAAATTGCGCCATGGACACGGCGTGACTAATAACTGCCAAAGAACATGTCGCTTCTCCGAATTCTCCGAATAAGTACATACCGTCAGAAGTCACGGCTCGTTACGTCCGCCTCAGTGAACGATACAACAGTCGTGTGTACTGTGTACACGTATCCGTTCTAATTCGATTATTTCGTCGATATATATAATTCAGATATCAGTGCATTAGAAGGGCTCAAGCTAATTATCTGTAGGTAGACAAGCCCCTCTTAACATGTTGAAGGACGACGGGGACAAAGTTTCCGAGTTACCCTTCGGCTTTCATGTGGTTCACGTCTTCTGCTGTTAGACTGTTACAAGTGTGGTAATTGGGTCATTGCGATGGTAACGTCGTATCACTGTACATTAAAATCACAAGTTCTACATACGCTAAGTAGATGTCAATACTGAAAATCCAAGTATAAAGTACTTTCATATATATATATAAAATGTATGTATATATGTATGATTTCCGTGTAAAAATAATATACTGTACCGCATACAAAAAATGAATTTACATATTTAACTCTTTGATGTCACATTATGCGAACGATACACTTACAGCGAATTCGGATGAATGCACTGGTACACATTAAAGCCGTTACACACTGATTTAATCTAAGCGTGAAAGTGAAATGCAAATGTTTCGAATTATAAAATACATATTTTATTTTGCATAATAAAATATATTAAAGATTTCACGATTTAACCCGTTTCTATATTTCTATTAAACACATTTTTACTGCAATTTGTGTACAGCTTTAATATGCACCAATGCATTGAGTGCGTATATTCAATCGAATTCGCTTATTAATTATAGATATTGTACACTCAATCCAATTCGATTGTTTATAACTTTTGTAAAAATGAAAATTTTGTTTAATCAAAATGCAAGATAAAGAAACGTAACAATATCAAGCAAATGTATCTTTATTAATTTAGTATAATTAAATATTAATTATTATTATTAATTATAATTAAATATTAAATATTAACTTAATAATTAAATAATAATTTAGTAATTAAATAAATTATAAAAGTTATAAACAATGAAAAAAGGATTGGAAAAGCATTAGAAAAAAAAAACCTGGTATGCTATATCAAAAATGGCATCGAAAAATTAAACGTGTAGAATATCATTTCTTTTTTATGGAAAAATCACATACATATCACATACAACTAAATCACATACATGTAGGAAAAAACATTTATTACACATGGATTAGTAATGGATAATCTCTCTTACGCCTTGAATTTTTATTGGACTGTGAATACTCTGAATAATTTGAATTGTTGACTCTAATCTGTAACAGTTAAACTCGCGAGCAGCTTAATGTATACATCGTAAAACAATATTCTGAATTTTAATAAATCATTTGTTTAAATAATAATATTTATTAAATATAAAGATGTGTTTAGTACAAGAGCCACATTAATTTGATTAAATTGACTAAATATTTATTTACTGTAAATAATTGGCATTTTTCCAATAAATATTTATTAAAATTAAATACATTTTTTTCATTGTATCTCACAAACAAATTGAAAGATCCCTATTAGATTCACAGATTGAGAGATCCTTATTAGATTCACAAGTTTTCTATAAATATATAAAATGAAGTTACGTTGATATTACCATTTCATTAACTTTAATTTCCAATTTTCTTCTAGATTTGTTCGATGATTACTGAGAATAAGGAAAAATATCTAGTTCACGATCTCTCAGAATTACTTAAACAATTAAACCATTACTTTGCGCAATTTTACACAATTTCCAACTTTCTCGTATTATTCTGAAGGATCAAATTCGATAAAGAATGAAATGATTTCACATTATCATTTGCTATTATATATTAAATAAGAGCGCATAAATTGTTGTCTGTACACCCGTGTTATTTTGTTTTTCCCAATTGCATCATTATCCATCGTATCGGCTATGATAATTTTACTAATCGAGTAATGAGCGGTTTGCATAAATGAACAGCGGTATCTCTGATTTTCTACCATCCGACGATCTACATGGGGAGCTAAATGTGATCGCGTCGAGATCTGGTATGAATACGAATACACAGAATTTACCATAGAAGAGAAATCCATTTTATATGACATTTTATCAAATGCTATAAATTCAAAACAATCTCACCCTACGTGTAAATGTAACTTCCAGAGTAATTTTTACTTAACTATTATTGCATTCACGCCATTTCAGAAATTTTTAATTTAGAAAACATCAAGAACGACAGACAAATTAATATTGTACGAAACACATTAGATAATTAATTTTCTTCATTTAAGTGAGTTCCATCACTTCATGTTTACTTGACAACTAATTCTTAAATTTGCTACATTCAACAATGTTATAATTTCAAGAAAACTTATAATTTCATAAAAATGAGATTTGTCAAACGAAATTTTAATAAAAGAAACATTTTTCCCGTTTTTTGTTAAGAAATCCCTTCGGTACAGTTCGTTATCAAGTACACCCCACATTATTGCGATAAGATTACATCTCACCAGAAGTTGTATAACGGAACTTTCAAAAAGGGATCGTTTTGTATTTAAAAGATTGGCGATTTATTCACCCAACCGAGTATTCGTGTACTGAGGGTCGCAGGGGTAAAGCGACCCTGAATCAGTCGTAAATTCTTCAGTCGCATTGGGTTTTGCAAACCTAACTGTGAAAAGGAATCCTCGTGAGGAAGCCGTCGATCGTGTAGGTCGAGTGAGGGGACGAAGGGAGAGGACAACCCGCTGGTTTCGAAGGAGCGATTCGACGATTTCGAAGGTCGGGACGTATCGAATCGGCGGGATCGTCCGGCGGGACGGAACGGAACGGCCGGGGGTTGACGAGGTGGGATAGGGGTTGCAGTCCCTTCGCAAGCACGACGTAAAAGTATATTACTACACGTGACGGAGAAGAGCCTCACCGTGTACAGAAAGGGAGAGACTTACGCCGAAGTGTGCGTAAGTTTGCCGTCGCTTTTGAGGGTGCACGTTTATATACACACACATACTTACAAGCACATCGTGTACGAGGTTGCGTGTGTACGCGGGACGTGTAATTTGTTCGTGTTACGTTGCGTGGAAGATCGAGACCGTCTTCCGTCGGGTGCCTTACCCTCCTCTACGTCTTTCCCGCCTGCGTTCTAATAAAAAAGTGCAATCTTTCTCCTCCAGCGTTACATTACGCCCGGCACCCCTCGTCCGTTCTCCCTCGCACTGTAGCAGATAGCGTTACTGTCGTCGTCGCCACTACGAGAGATTCGTATTCCTAACGCGACACGGTGGATTACGGGATTTATCGCGGATCGTACGTCCCTACGTATCTCTTTGCTCAGTAACGGACCTTCAAATGGAATGAATCTCTCACTGGTGGACGGCAGTGGCGTCGGCGGCGATTTGATGCGCCGCATCGTTACCGTCAGAATCCTTTTCTCTCTGCCTGCAAATAGAGCGTAAATACACAGTGCGTGGATGGTTCCGGGTTTTACGCGAGCTCGCGAATGTGCGTGCCCGCTCTGTCGGGGATAATTAAATGGCAGTCTTAACGTCGCTTTTTACGTTTCGCTCGCCTGGCTGTTAATAATTTTGCGCACGCAATGTTGAAGGACCACGTCGGACAAGCACGACAGAAAAAAAGAGAAAAAAATTGTTTTACTCTGAATTCGCGCGCTCGCATTTCAAGCTTTCGAGAGAAGCGTATACGGTTCTTTTCACTCTTCGTTCCGACCTCTGTCTGTTAGATGAAAACGATCTACCTTTAGCTTTTCTGTTGCGACACAACTTTTTAATGCAGTATAATTTTATACAGTGTGATTCTATTTACTATTTAATTATTCAGTGGTGCACAGCAATGTTAAGTTAAAATAAAGTAATCGTTGAATTATTATATAAAATAGAAATCATATAATTTATAAATACTCATTTAAGTAGTAATTTATATATTTTTTAATGCAATTTAAAATTTTATATATTTTTTATTGCAATGTAAAAATCTATTATTTATATTTCTCTCTATTATTTATATTTGACTTGTATTGTGAAAGAAAAAATAATTATAGAATATAATAACAAAATATTATTAGAAATATTCAAATTAAAAGCGGTAGTATATTGAAACGAGAAACTAATAATTTTTGGGAATTTTTTAGCAGGAAAGAACGTAATACTATGATTAAATATAAGAAAATATTAAAAAGAGGGTTGTTCCCCTTTTATACTCTCCTAAAGGTCGATAGACATTATTTGTGGATGAATTTATTCTGCGGGTTTCTCGACAGTTGGCGGACTGTAATTTTATTAGTTTTGATACAGAAATCTATCAGAATAATTTTAATGTTGGAAAAAAGCGCGACGTTCTTTAGAATAATTCAATTGAATGTTATTGCAATTTAATGTCGCCTTATTAAATAAGCCATCAATTTAATAATTATTATTAGTTTTGTCACTGAAAGATATTCTTGTGACACTTTTGTCCTCAAGTCACAATTACCCTGATTGACCCTAGACCCGCCTCTGGTTTAGGTCATTGGCCTAAAACTGGGGGGATGCATTTTCCCTGGCAGGGTACGATGACATACGAGGAATATAATTTATTAGCTTAAGAGTTAATTTAGAAGTAAGTCACATAGGAACCTAAAATTTTCATTTTAATTTCTATTAAAGGAGATAAAAATGTAATAAGATGTGAAAATAAAATATTAAAAGATTTCTAATATTTTAGCATACATTTAAGCTCACTATTTGAACATACAAAATGCATTCAATTTCGTAAAATCTATAAAATAGTACTTCAATTAAAAAATTATCCGTTTGAAGAATCAAAATACAATCGTGATCATCAAGATGCGAATTTCATAATGATTCACGCATGATTTTGTTATACGCGGTTAATTTATCCGATCGGAACGCGTTAGTCATTTATGCCAGTCGCTTAATTATGCATGGCACTTTAGGTGAACTAATTTACGATAGCTATCGAGAGCCTATTGTACGTTCAGCCATGATCATTACTGCCGTTACTACGCCGTTACAATAAGCGTTATATTAATTTTCTCGACGATAGATATCGATTCGTCTGCTTTGCTTCGAATACGCTTTGTCAATTTCTGACAAGCAGATTTTGCGGTATTACCGCTTTTCTCGGTAGACTCTTTCCTCTCATACTTCGGTTACCTTCTATTCCTGAATTTCTATTCTATCGCGAACGCGAATACGCTTCTAATGTACCGAAGTTTCTCACGAATGTCTCACACACACGTCGCGCGTCGAAATGACAAAAATTATACATCCACTATCTTGTAAAACGTACTTTGTAAAATTCACATTGTCATGTATTGCGGTACTCGGCACGATTCGAATAACTTCGAAGTCGCGATTTAACAACTATTTTAACTGTTTTATTTTGGGGAAAAAAGATAACGAAAAATTTAAATTGCTTGAATTTCTAGAGTTTTGATATTTCAATTCAAACAATGAAAAGCTTCCTAGACTTTCAGGAAGTGAGAAAATGCTATAAAAAAAAATCATAAAACTCATTATAGAAATAATTGATTTAATTAATGAAATATAGTTTTAGATAAAATTTTAAATGATTCTTCAATTGCATACCTAGAGATATATTTCTAAAATTATCAACTAAATACTTACAATAATTCAGTAAAGAAAATATTTAAATTTTCTATTATCATTATCATTATCATTCTATTATCATTATCAAACACAACGT
>Ga0157363_1002103_pt1 | contig 17303 bp, 6 predicted proteins | sample AttsexASBM1_FD_111477 | JGI IMG/M metagenome (GOLD analysis project Ga0157363, IMG submission 111477) | Fungus gardens microbial communities from leaf cutter ant in Ribeirão Preto, State of São Paulo, Brazil - Atta sexdens ASBM1 | ecosystem: Host-associated > Fungi > Mycelium > Unclassified ... | reverse complement strand
TGTGTGTGTGTGTGGCTGTGTGTGTGTGTGTGTGTGTGTGTGTGTGTGTGTGTGTGTGTGTGTGTGTGTGTGTGTGTGTGTGTGTACTTGTCATTTTTCACTAACATATTACTACATTCACAAAAAAATAATTTATTATTAGCCATGCGACTCATACCTGTGAATGTGACGGATGTGTTTGACAGCTCGCATATGTATCTGAACTGTCGATGCTTCCTTGTTCATTGTAAGTCTTTGCATAGTGATATTCCTGCTCGTTGTACATACTTGCGAAGCTTAACGTTTCCAATGGCTGAATTGGAGAGACCTTTGATTCCATTAGCGATGAACTTAAATGTTCTGCGCCGCTTCCACCAATACCATTGCCGCTATTAAATCTAAGGGACCTCATTTCTTGACACACTGGGTTACGAAAGTCACTTGTAGCAAGGGGCATTATGTTTTCCGCATCCGTGAAGTCTTTGTATTCCTAAAAATACAAAATAGATGAAAAGTCTCGATTACATGAGAACAAAGAAAGTTGAAAGCAATATGCTTTTGCCTACATTCTACGTAGCTTTATAAATACTGACTTTTTCGTCTAATCGAAGTTTTCTCTTAAAAAGTAATTTATACCTCTGTGGATTTCTGTAAATTTCTTCGAATCATTTAAAGTCCGTTTTGTAAATGTTTTTTAAACATGAATTTCTAAAATATACATACATTCTAGAAATATATCTGAAAAATATAAATATACGAACTGTTTTCTTATATATCTTGGATTTTATTATAAAAATTAACATCTAATTTAAAATTACTTCTCTTCTTTAAATTATAGATATACTTATTACATAGACACACACACACATACACATGCGCGCACGCGCGCGCACACATATATATCAGAGACTTAACTATTATAAAAAAAAATTATATCATAATAATCTTTCTTTAAACGATTTTAGTTACTAATAACCATTATAAATAATTACAGCTGTTTTTGATTGCGAATAACCATTACTGATGTCGGAAATTTTATTTTTGGTTACGAATATTATAGATGAATTATATAGATGAATTTTTGTATAGATGAATTTTTATATAGAAGAATATTATAGATGAATTTATATATAGAAGAATTTTATATTGATTACGAATAATCATTATCAATAACCAAAATTTTATTTTGGCTATCCAAGATCTCTAAACTACACTAAACTACAAACTTTGTTGATGGTTACTAGCAAGCAATATCGATAACGAACATCTTTTCTAGTTACTATTGATCCTCGTCAATTTTATTATTACTACGTATGTGTAAAATTAATTAATAAAAGATAAATATATATTATTATTATAATAATAAATTATTTAATAAATATATTATTATTTATAAAAAAAGAATAAAATAAAAGATAATATGTTTTAAAATGTTTTAATATGTTTGTATCTTTTGTACGTTTCTCTGTATTTTTTATTTCTTTTGCAGAAATCAGTACTTTATCAGGTTTCTGTAAGAAATTTACTGGTACGCAGTACGTGATAATTAACTAGAAAAAAAAAAATATTGATAAAATGTGCACAGAAACAAGTTCATACATTTAAAAAATTTATACAAATGTTAATTTATCACCAATTGGCCCGGTCAATTTCCCATGCTCTATGTAGGTAATAGGAAGGAAAAGAAGCAAGTAGCACGAGACTCGGTGATGCGGCATGATCGGTGTCGCGGTTAAACGATTTCAAATACATAATCAAAAATAAACACGAGTATATATTATATATACTGCAAAGTAAATGAGAGAAATAATTTCGGAGTTCGATGTGAAAAAAACTTTTTTCGTGTTTTCATTATGGAGATTGCAAATAATATTGATGGTCATAATAACACTGTTAAATCGAATAAGAAACCGAAGTCATATGCAGAAATTAAGTTAACAAGTTAGTTACTTTATCGCGTATCGCGTGCGCCACATCTAGAGCTGGTTTTACCAAATATTTAATCGGCGTTTAACCAATGGCGTCTGACTAATCATTGGTCCCTAATCGTATCGGCCCCTAATCATATCCTAATCATATCTTATGGACAGGAGGCCATCTAAATGTCTGTAACTGAGCACTAAATTTGACTCCATTATCTCAAAAATTACTGCTTAAAATAAAAAAATTCAAATAACTTTTTTCGTTTTTCGAAAACTTCCTTGATATGATATTTTGAATCGCAATTTTTACATCCTGTACATACATACAGTGAGTGCAAAAAGTATTCAGAGAAAATATACAGAGAAAATATTTTTTAAAAAAACTTTATTTTTAAAAAATAAATATTATCCAGCGAGAAATGAGTCGAGAATCGAATTGATGTCGAATCGATATCGATACGATAATTTCAACACCAATTCAACGTCGATTTGACGTTTAATTGACGATCATTTCTTGCTGGATAATTAATAATTCATTCATAAAAAATAAAATAGACTGTATGTTTCTTAAAATTATATATACCAAAAAGATGTGCATTAATTATAGAAAATATGTCTGAAAAATAAGCGAAAATTAAAAATTCTTATTGTTTGAATGCTTAAAAAGTATTCGTACAATTGAGAAATTTAACTTCTAAAATCAGAAATACATGCGAAGCTCGTTTGTTTATGTTAGAACAGAATATATTCATTGTATAAAATTACTAATTAATGTTTATTTTTTACAAATAAGACTTTTTTATAAAAAATTTTCTTGTACGAATACTTTTTGCTCTAACTGTATATACATACAGAAAAAAATTATAAATCGCAGATTCGCAATTATAATCTTTCAGAATTAAGAGCCGATCTATATCAAGAAATGCGCTTATCTCATCGCACTCATTTGCAATGTGGTTTTATAATGAATAAGAAAGCCACAGAATGTTGTGCGTTATCTCTCTCTTTTGCTCTCTCTCCCTCTCCCTCTATCTTTCTCTTCTTATTTCTCCCTTTCTCTCTCTCTGCTCTTGCTTCTACATAGATAAAAAAATAATTTCTATCGGCATTGCCATTATCTACTCGCCTGATTGCCTTCGCATGCACGAAATATGCGCCAAATCTGCAATACAGTTGTCCATATCTACTTAAAAAAAATCATTTTGTTGCTATTAAGATTTTCTTCTTGAAGCGCTATTATAAGCGTTGTCACATTCGACTGAATACAAGAGATGGAATCCCAGACGACATACATGTCCGAAAACGAAACATAAGATGTCTTAAAGACGCCTAAAAAATATCTCAAAGACATTTTTAAATATGTCATAAAGACGTCTAAAGACTTTTTAAAAAACGTCTCGATTTTGGACTTTTTTGTTGTCTGGAATAAAACCGCTCAAGGATACACACTTTCTTTGTCATGAATAAGAACTGAATAAGAACTTGTACAAGAACCCGACTTTAAGTGATAAAATGCTGCTTAAACTATTCCTTATAGTTTGAATTAAAAGTTTTTCAAATATTAATTTAATATAAACATTAATTTTTACAGAAGATTAATAATTGCATTAAAAATATAAAAATGCGTACTCTTAAACATGTATCATCATCTACTGATGATGACCATGATATCTTATATGTTTTGTAACAATTTGTATTTAAATCCTAAATCTGGTGAAAATTGAATCTAGTGCCAAAACTGTTAGGTCTAAATCTATATTGATTACACTTCACGGATCAAACGTCGCGTCGGTCAAAAACTTACTATGAGTCATGTAAAAAAATACTTCAGATATTTAAAAAATTATATTCAATAAAATATAAACGATACTTATAAATATATAAGCGATACTTTTTTCATATCCTTGGGTATTCTTGAATCACTTGTTGAAGAGTATGCATTTTTCACGGACTGAATCAAGTTTTCAAGTGCGTACTTTAAGATCATCGTTATTTTTTTATTTTTAATATAATCTTTATAAAATTTATTTTTGGTATAAAAATTATTACAGAGATATAAAGTAAATATATCATTAAATGCAAAGCAGAGATGTGTATGCACACAATATAAAAAAAAACAAAGCAACAATTTCACGATAGACATCCGACATGTAATAAGAAATAATGTTGTGGCTGACATGTAGTCAGGATGGAGAAACTTCAGTCGCTTATGGATTATGCTGCACTAGCAGAATCATAGAAGGATGGCAAGGAACTCATGCAATAAATATCTATCTCGTGAGTTCTGACTAAAGTTGAAAAAAAAATAAAAGTTCCGAGGATGAGAGTGGCCACTGTACTATGACATGGCTGCAGAAACCGCATCTGTCCTTTTTGACAGATTGCCTTTGAATCGTTCATAATTTGACTTATGATCGCAGCACATACTTTTGCATAACGCATAACGTATAATGCATAAGAGAATCAATCAGTTAAGGTTCCTTTTTTTCATGAAATAAAAGAAAAAGAAGGATTCTTAGTTAATTCTCTTATGCACTATGTGTTATGCAACAGTCTGTTTGATATATTTACATAGAGCAAAAGCGATAAGCTTATGGCACAGCGTTATGTCTGGATGTTTATGAAGACAGATTGCCGCATTTGCGATAGTTGTTGCGGGCTCTGTCAATAACCCAAAATAATTCGCAATGTTTCAGCATTATTAGGCAAGTTTACCGTACTATCCGGCAGATTCAAGTCTATTTGGATATATTGTAATACCTATTTCAAAGAATATTGTCTCGTTTGTGTTGACTATTTCACACGATGATCCGAGACACTCCCTAGACAAACTAACCCTGATGGAAATTTTTTCCTGAATTGTAATGAATAATGAAATATTACTGAAATTGAAATGAACAATGATAAAATATTATTAAAATTGTAATGAATTATAATGAAATATTACTGAATTTCGTATTGAAATCTATATCAATTGATCATGCACTTTCAGCAATATTTCATTAAGATTTCATTACATTTCATTCAAATTTCATTAAGATTTCATTACAGTTCCATTAAGGTTTAAGATTTTGTTTATACAAAAATATAATGCGTGTACACTCGCGAACAATGAGGCTGTAATATTTTTTTTACGAATGTTTTACGAAATGCGCAAAAATTTTTAGAGTGCGTTTTATCATATATCGATACTTATAATGAGCGATTATGACAGCTGTCATATGGAAAATATGAAATCGAAATATACAAGAAATCAAGAAATGTGCGACGTGACATTTAATAATAATAAGTAAAATGTCTTTGTGAGCCACCGCTGATTGAAGAGCGTAGAAAAATAATATAATTAAACTTCTCTCAATTTGAAAGTTTGAATAATGATGAAATTTATTCTTTGAAATATTTCGATCCTGGATCCTTCTCAGTGTAAACAAATTAACACAATTACAGAAAATTTCTGATTACATTAGTCACAAAGTTATCCTAAATAACGCAAATCTATGAATTGATGATATTCTTGAAATATAATTAAAATATTAAATATGAACCTAGAAGAAAGAAAAAGCAGAATTGAATTCACATCAACAAATCTGAAATATCAAACTGTAATCTCTTCTTCGAACTACAGATTGTCATCTCTTCTTATAGAAATTGTAATAAATCAAACTGATAAAATCATACTAAAAAGTAACTAATAAAATATTTTAAAAGTAATTAAGTAACTAATAAAATATTTTCCATTTTTATATGGAAAACCAGAAAAGTCAGGAGATTCTAAAATTAATTTTCTATGACAATCTTAGATATACATCGTTGCATATAAGCTAAATCTATAATATACATTTCAGATTACACTTTAAATCGATAATAAAAATTCTTATAGTCAGTGGCTCGCAAATAATTGTAAGATGTAAAAAACGATGTAAGAGTCTTATTTGAGCCGCACACTAACTGGATGATTATCAAATCATACGGTGAAGAGCTAAAAAATGAGCCATAAAATTTATTATTTATCGGGCTATAAACATGATACTAATACTAATAGCGATTGCATTGTCACTAAGACTTACCTTCACAAAAAAGCGGGTATTGGAAACTGATACTACGCAATATCATGTTCTATGTTATCATGCCAATAATTTGGAGAAAATCTATTGTATATCTATGACATGTTCTTCGAGACACAAAACATAATTCAAAAATTAATCAAAAAACCATGAGATATCATAACAAGCAGGCTAGAAAATGATGATATACCGATTTACCCCGCTATCCCGCTTTGCCTTAGTCTCTCCTAATGAAGATATACTATTCTAATTTTTTAAATAAAACTTGTATTATTACTTTTAATATTATACTAGAAACTTAATTTATTAATATCTTTTAATAATAATAATTGTAATATACTAATATTTTAACAAAATTTTAACTAATATTTTAACAAAATTTTAACATAAATTTCTAACAAATTAATTCCAATTTGCAATTATTAAAATTAAACTTTTCACTAAAATTACTCACCCAAGAGCAGTATGCAGCACCGCCACCAGATGGTCTTGGTGGAATCTGTATTTCTCGTAAATAAAAGAACATCCAGAATAAAATAAAAGATGCATTGTGAGAGTCTTCATCCATATTTTAACAAAATTATTTCTTGAAGACGACCCTTGGTTTCAAAATGAAAATAAAGTCTATTTTGAGAGATTTTTCGTTCAATTTTTTTGATTCAAAATTAAATCAGATGTGTACTATTCCTGGAAATTATATGAAATTAAATAAATATTGAATCAATGTTCCTGAGTATCTTGTGCAGTTCAATAGACATTAAATGTCTACAATATCTTTTAATGTTTTGAATTTACGTTTTATAATATTGCAATTCAACGTTTCTGAAATGTTGTTTCAACATTTATGTGCTGTATGAATAGTCAGAAAATAAAATATAATTGATTGGATCTAAAGATAACAACTTTAATCACATTGAATTACATGATGACTATCTGCTTTGCTTGAATTTGCCTCATGTTTTAAAAATTTAGTTTTAATTCAATTTTTAAAATAAATGTTTTATAATACTAAATGTCTTTAAAATATTCCAAAGATATCAGAAGCTTCTAATTCGGATATTTAAAATATTTAACATATAAAATATTTATATATATTCATATATATATTTATATTTTTAATATGTTTTTTTAAACATCACTAACTGATTCTATATTATCTTATTTGTATTCTACAATTTTGATAATAGATATCTTCCCTCAACTTTTAATCTTTTTTAAGAAAAATATATATGATCCAATATGTGAATGTATGTGAATGTGTTTTTGAATGTATGTTTTTGAGCGTATGTGTGCATGCATGCATGCATGCGCGCGTGTATACGAGGTGTAGCTATTAAATAACGGACTGATCATCATAAATGTTAGATCTCTCTCCGAAATCATGTCGAACTTAAAAATCGAGCAACGCATTAATTTCAAATTCCTCAGTTAAATTGAAAAAAAAAACTCCCCGCGTTCGCCTGATTTGATGCCTTGTGAATTTTTATCTATTCCAAAAATAAAAAGTAAGTTGAAGGAATTTTCAATCCGTAGAAGAGATGAAGAAAAAAACGACTGACCTAATAGCTGATCAGTATCAACATTGGTCGCGTTCAGCAGACTTAATTGTTGTTGCACGGATCCGTGAGTGCTCGCTACTATTGGATGATCTAGAGATACATATACAAATAGCAGTGAGCGCTCCGCAATAGTTGAGTCTGCTGAACACGACTATTACGAACAAGGAAGACACATATACAGAAATGAATAAAGGTGGATGGGGGAATATATTGAAGAGGATTATAATTAAATTGTTAGATTTTTAAAATGAAGTACTTTTTTCATCCCGTTATTTTAATAGCCACCTCGTACATTGCGTGTATTTACAAGCTTATACGTGTAGAAAGAAAAGAATTCATGCATGCTTGCATATACAGGGTGTAATTAAAGTAAGATAATAACTTTATTACCCCTACATCAAAACATGGAAAAACATTTCTGTGAACGTATGTCCGCAAATTCGCTGTTACTGAGATATAGTTTAAAATGTTTGCTAGATTAGTTCCCCATTGCCCCCATAATCCCTCGATTTAAATCCTTTAGTGGAGATATTTAAAGTTCTTAGTTTATGAAGTTTCAATCGCCAATAAAGATATGCTACACCAATATATTTTTGATGCTTGTGACAATTGAACAATGCAATTTTCTCAGGATTTCTGAAAGAGTTCATGATCTGATGTGTTCAAACATGTATCAAACATATATCAAACATGTATCAAATGAGAAACTTCGAACATTTATCATAATTAAAAATAAATAATATTAAATAATAATAGATATTGCTTTTTTCCCCTAACAAACATTTTGAGCTGTATCTCACAGTAATGTGAGTTTGCGTAAATATGTTCAAATGAACTTTTTTTCATGTTTGATGTAGAATGCTCGACCCTGACATTTATCATCTTATTTTAATTACACACCCTGTAGAGAGATAAATGTAGGTGTAGGTGTCTACTTTTTTTAAAATATACTTGATTTTCTGATAAATATTAAAGGAAAATATAATGCTTAATTTTGACACATGGCGTAATTGCTCATGGATAGAAAGACACAATGCTTTGACCTAAAAGAATTAACTCTTAAGAAGCCTTTACATAGGAACATTAAGCATCGAGTTCAAAAATTCAATCTTTTGTTTGAAAATTAAATCACAAGTGCCTACCATGTCGTACTGTCTGACGATGGAGGTCAATTTTGAATATTTGAGCGGTTGTAACTCCAAAACCTTTATTTGGCTTGTTGACCATTGAGACTTTTGATTAGTGAACCGAAACCTACGTCAAAATTTCAACCAATTTGATCGGGACGCCATTTTCTTAAAAAGTGTTCAGGGTCTTTTTTAGTATTATATGTTAAATGTAGTGTATATTAAAACTAATCACCCTTAATTTATTCATTGTACATTAAGAAATCGGAATCAGGAAATTCAAAATCATGTATCAATGAATTTCTGTGACATTGCTCAACGCTTGATGCTCCGATGTAATGACACTTTTAAAAGTAAAGAAAAAAGAAAAAACGAATTACGGGTGCTTTACTAAAGCTTTTAAGTGAACCGTGTTCTATCAACGAAAGTGTTATGCTTCGTAAAAAGAAATGGCAGAAGAGGCAGTGCATACACCCAGTGGACTATATAAGTAGTGTGAACATCGTATAGAAGGCGATAGAACGATATACATGTATCTTGATTTCGAAATATTTCAAGAAGTAAAGAGAAGAGGAAACAATTCACATTTTGCTCGAAGAAGTCGGACAAAAAATTTATGTCCGGATGACAGAGAAATGCAGAGTGAGAAGATGCATATATTGCGTTAAATGTAATTAATTTAAGTTTTAATAACCACATGTTGGTACTATGGACTCATTAACAGCCCATTGGTGTATGTAGTGCCGCCAAAAGGAAAACGTTAGTGATCGTAAATACCTTCGTAGTACAAAAGCAACACTCGAATTCACTAGGTAATTCATCAATTTTCTCGAATTTTCTGCTGTCTTTTTTCTCTTCATCCTACAAAAGGTCACACACACATATATATATTTCCTGATTTAATTTTCATAAATAAATACACAGCTTTCGCTTCAGAAACGATCGAAATGTTTTATAGTCTCTTCTCTTCTTTTAATGTATATCTCTATCTTCTTTTTCTCTTTCATGATTCTTTCAATTAAAGTCTAGTGCTGATGATACAATTCGATCGATTCAAAAACGAGTAAAAATATCAATAACTTAATATCGTTATAAAAACGCAATAACGTGATTGCACGGAGTTAGAAGATCAGAATTATCACGAGAATGAGATTCACGATCATAATCGGATATACTTCTCATATGTATTTTTAATACTGAATAATTTATTTGAATATGTACCTACCACTTTGTTAATTCTTTTGAACGTATTTCAGAGAAATGTGTACTACCTCTCTTGAATACTTCGACCAAAGAAATAAAATACAATTATAAACAATTACAAATAAAATGTATATAAAATAAACAAATACCAGTTTTCAAATGTTATTGGGTCGTCCGAAAAGTTCGTGCCGATTAAAATTTAAATTTTAGTACACATTTATTAAATTAAAATTTTCTGCGTTTCAATTTTCCTTCAACATCGGCACGAACTTTCCGGACGACCCAATATTAAACTTTCTTTTCGATGATTATTTGTATCTAGACAGCATTATTTTCAAATCAGTTGCAAAAAATTAATAGAAAAACTTCAATATTAAGATCACGCACGTCGAAAAAGAAAGTTTTTATAATTTTTCTTTAAACTATTTGAAAGCTTGAAAATTTCTCTTTAAAATGCGTTCTTATAAATTGAACTACGATCTTTTTTTACCAAGTTTTTAATTTAATGTTATCAACATTTTCATAGCTTTTATCAATATTTCTAATGTGTCGCTGGTATTAGCATTACCGGGTGACACCTAAGGGCCTCAGCACAAATATATCTGTAACTTAGTCGTGAAACGTGAGATATAGTCGTAGATCAACGTACAATGTATTAGTCAATCTATAACTATGACGTCATTTTGTGCTTAGATTTTAATTTGGAGCGTAATAAATTGAACACCGCTCGCAATTGGACTTTTTTATTAGACATGTTCAGACTTAGGACCGATATAAAGATTCCATGTTGATTTACGCAAGATGCTCACTGATCCAGCAACTTTATACTATGATTGTTCAGCTGATGTCATTTTGTGTGTAATGACTCTTAAAACTGATTAGATATAGAGTTTGGTTACAGAATATATATAATTGAACACAGAGCATTGAGCGATCGAATATCACATGATTGAATCCCGAACACATTAAGTATGTCAAATCGAATAACGATTAATTATTAGTAATCAGATGAAATACGCCTGCATTATTCTATCCAAGATATAGCATACGTAGTATAACACGACCTTATACCTGTGTGCGACTCGATTTGATAAATTTTGTCTTAACATTTTAGATATACATTTTCACGACTTTTAATTATAGAAATATATATAAAAACATCGATTTTTTTCATACCCGTCGCACTAGAAAATCTCCTTAAGAGAGCTACGAGTAGCATCAACGGTATTACGGCTACGTAATATGACATATAAAAATGTAAAAATGACATATAAATATTGTTGTGCCCACCTTCAAACATTTCATTGCTCTTAACAACAGTGAATGACTGTCTTTTGACACAAGACATACGGTTTGCGGATCTTTTTTAATTAACTATTTTGTATTCTTTATTTTTTCTTAGACTTATTTTTAGAATCACCATTATTGCTATTATTATTTTATTTTATTTTAATTTAATAAATTAAAGTAAAACAAAAAATGAAAAGAACCGAAAAGAACAAAATATAATTTTAATATTTTAAATTATATCTAAAATTTTGAAAATTTAATATAGATTTTTTATTTCCAATTTTTAGCAATTTATCTTGAAAAACATAACTCTCCTTTTATTTCTTTTTCCTCCCCTCTCTCCTTCTCATTCTTGCTCTCTTCACTCGTGATACCACAGCTCGCCCTACTAAAAACAAAAAAACTTGTCACAAAGTTGCATAATGAAACCATATAATTAAAACAAGTAAATCTCGTAACGAATTGTTCTACCATTAATGATTTTTTTTATTGATTTTTTATTTGATTTCATAAATCATATAATTTTGAAGAGTCACGTGTTTTTTTTCTTTTATTTCTATGTCATTAAAATTTTTTTAATTCGATAATTATAAAATTACATGATGGATGAAATTATTTCTAATATCATGTGATTTTCCAAATTACATGATTTTAAAAACTTACGTACCAATTTGAAACAATCTATTGTCTTAATTACATGATTTTGTTATGTAACGTGACATGATTTTTTTCAATAGAGCGCAATGATGAATTATCTTTGTACATATGTCGAACTAAATTTTAAATTGTCTTTTTGATTCTGTACTGTTCAATTTCTCGAATAATATTTCACTCGATGTATTTACGAATGTTAAAATGAATTCTTTTCATTCCCAATGTATTTTATTAACTTACTTTTAGGAATCACATAAAGTACATTTCTATGTCTTTTGATCCAAAAAAAGATTTCAGATTTTTAAGTGTATCGTGAATACTGCTCAATTCAAAATTCTGATTAGGAAATGTAATTTTTCAATCTAATTGAATCTAAAAAAGTTTTTTCATTCAATTAAATCTAAAAAAAAAAAATAATAAAAATGGATTATAAATGCTACCAAAATAATCCATTTAACCCATTTAAATCATCCGAATGCGTATTTTGTAACTTATGATCCATTTTTATTATTTTTTTTTTTTAGATTCAATTGAATGGAAAAACTTTTTTTCTTGAAAGTATCCAATACGAGATCCATTCTCTATTGGATACTTTCAAGAGCAATTATTTGCTTAAAGGAATCCAAATTACAGAAGACTGAATGGTTATGAATATCGGCACATTCTTATATATTACTACGTGAATATCACTCGCACAAATATACAAATTTTCGTACTTAACGCATTTTATATCGAATTAGATATCTAAGTCTAATTCTAAAGCTGGTTCTTTGTGCAGCATAAGTGTAACTTGCATCAGTTAATCAAATTGTTTCAACTATTATAACGTTTAGTAGAGATTTGATTGGCTGATGGCAAGTTACGCTCACACAAATTATATCGCATGGGGAACTAAATTAAATTAAAAATTTAATGTTGTCTGTTCATATAAACTACTACTCTGTGGATTATAATTTCGTAAATACAGATTACAAAGCTTTTATATCAAACAAATGTTTAATCACAACTTGACAGCTCAAGATGCCATATCTGATTGAGAAATGGTAAAGATTTCAATTTCAAAAATTGTTTCCGTTCTCGGCATAAACTCTATCTCCCAGACACGTATTAATGTATATACTTTAATTTAAAAATGTATCACAAATATTAAATGCATTCGGTCAATAAAACAGACTTTAGGATCCCTTTAAGGGGAGTCCCTTACATACATATATTTTCTGTGGCTAAACTAATGTACACTTTTGATACTTAAAATGAGATAGGTATATGTTTAATGTATGATGAAAATGAGAAAGAAAATTCCAGTACAATTTAATGTAGGAATAAAAATAGATCTCATAAGGAAAAGATGTATTATAACCAGTAAATATATGGCTCTTTTAGTATCTCTCTGTAAAAATAAGTTTATAAAATGTTTGTGGTATATGTCCTCTTTATGTTTTAAATACTTTACATAGGTTTTCAGCCACAAAATTGCATGGCAATGTCCAAAGTTTATAATAAATAATTAAAATTTCAAGAAACCTTGCCTATTTATTATTATATGTAACAAATAAAATGCACAGTTATTAATATTTTTATTTAAAATAAAACAAGAAAATGAATTATGTCATAAAATATAATTATTATTTTTAAAAAAATTTCACGCTGCCGGGATTCCAACTTTCGTCGAAACGGATAAGAAAAAGTATATAGGTATATGTATAATAACTTTGTGTCTCAGTCCACTCAACTACATCGCGCCACTTTTCTATTACTGATGCATAGTTCTAATACCTATTCTACAACTGATTGAACACTCAACTTTAATTGCAATTTTTTCAGAAACAAAGTCCTTTCGAAACCCTTTTATATTGTTAGTATACTTAACCTCCTTTTTCAAAAGAGCTATAGTTCATCTCATTCGGCAATTTTGTAATTCTTGCCATCTCTTTGTACGCAGCCAATATGCAGAAGAAGTTGTGTACGTATATATATTTGCAAATATTCTGCAATATTTTACTTTTTTTTATTTTATAACCAAATACTGTTTTTAAACAAAATTTTTTTTAATAAAATTAATTTTTTAAATTTATTTTTGTGAAAGGCCATCCTACCACCTCTATTTCTCTTCGAGTTATGCAGTTTCGTTACATTTTTATAATAAATAATGTCTTAAGTAGTAAATGTTTGAGTCTAGATTCGATTGAACAAATTTGACGAACGTAATTGCTACGTTTTAAATTTAAATGTTGTTATTAATCGAATTATTATATAAAATGTAAACAGAGTGCCATTTTCTTCTTGACAATTTACACGTTGAAGTGTCATTGACACATCAATACATATTATTACAATAGCGCACGCAAAATGCATAAATTTTAACGCATTTTCGTATAAAATTAGGTACTAAATATCCTAATAGTAATTCTAAAAACTCGACGTTGTTTGTTCATATAAACTACTAATCTGTGAAGTACAATTTCAAACAGATTGTAAATGCATATAACAAATATTATCACGATGTTAACTAAATCATATTGGACAAAAAGCTCTAAATATCATATTGGATTACAAATGATAAAGAAATCTCAATTTCAAAATTATTTTTTCCATTCTTGATACAAAAATGCTACCTCACAGACTAATGTATCTAAATGAAATTATCTAGATAGTTTAAATGAAATGGTTTCATTTTATACAAATGATACAAATTCAGGTTCAAGTGAATATATCAATACAATAAAAAAGCCTCTCAGAGCCAACACAAATTATTAACATCTATAAAAATTCATGTTTATTTAACGTTTTAAATCTTGTTTTAGGCTCTTTTCAATATATAATTATCTCACATAAATTATTAGCAAATCTTATAAACGCATCTAAACGAAGTCGTTAATTCATTCATTAGTTAAACATTGGAAAAAAAAACGTTGATCAAGATGAATGTCAATTTATTATGCATAAAATTTCTTTAAATGAATAAAAGTTGAACGAATTTTAGTAACAGTAATTAGTATACATCGAACTGTCTGATTTAAATTACGAGCTGAGATCACAGAAAACAGTGCTAATAGCTCGACAATTATAACTCGACAGTTACAAACGTAAAATGGTTTTATTTTATTTTTATTAGAATATATTATCTTTATTCGCATTTTAGATAAAAAAGTGTTATCAAAAAACGTTATCAAAAAATGTTATGTTTTTTTGATAACATTTTTATATAATTATATTTTTCAAATTATCGATGATAAAGATCTAATTATCTAAACAATTTAAAAAAGATAAATTTTTTGTCTAAGATACAAATGAAGATAATATATTTAAGTAAAAATAAGATGAAGCTATCTCATCTAGATTATCTAGATAATTTTATTAATTAGCAAACACTCACAGATACGTATTAATGCGTATGCCTTGATTTTGGAAAAGAATTCTCAAATCTGTAAAAAAAGAAAAAAGATATTGCGATACAAATTTTTACGTTTATTCTGTAAAATAGACGACTGTAGAATCTTCTTAAAGGAAGCTTAAAGTTATCCGTTATACGAAATGTGAATGCGATTATTTTTCAAGACATCATTTTTCTACAATTAAAGTATAAACATTAACGTAATCCAAATCGATTGACTTTATATCAGATAATAGATTATACGAACAATGTGGAAGATTTTAGAATTAGATTTAAATATTTGATTCTATAGCTTTTTACGAAAATTATGTGTATGTGTACATACATATAATATTGATATTCTAATATGTAATATAGATGAGTTTTTTAAATGAAAATAATTTTAAAATAAAATGATTTTTTAAATGTTTATATTCTTATATTATCTTTGAATGTTTATTTCGTATTAAAATTTTTGTATTTTGCTCAATATTTTTTATTTATCATTATAAATTTTTATATAATATAATATAAACTTTTACAAAAAAGGTTTATCTAACAATGCAACCTAATGCCTTTAAAAGAAATTTTTCAAAGAGAGAATCCGTCATTTTCCTGCTGTAATGACTTATAATTAACCCGCTATATATATAGGGGAAAAAAGACATTCTATTGGAGCTTTGGAAAGCATGTTATTGTATTTAAGAAAAATTTTTTTATTGATAAAATTCTAACATTGAAGGTATTGTGTCTCTACTTTTTATAATCTGGACATGATAGCCGAAGACCAACAGTAATGCCAGTGATGGCAGTCGTTTTTAAAGAAAATATAAAGTTAACACACAACAATTAATACGGAACTTATTTTATAATGTGCTTTCTACAATAAGTCATTATTAAACTTTAAGTCTTAAGCTAAAAGAAATGAACCAATCATAATCGATTATTTTTCTCACATTCGACTGTGATTGGTTAATTTCATATGAATTAAAATTTAAAACTTAGTTAACTTAGTAGTAATAGCATATTGTAGAAAGTAACAATTATGATGCGCATCATAACAATTATGGTGCGATATTCAATGAGCGCATAGATTATTTAGAAAAGCTGTATACTTGTTATATCGCGCATCGCGTGCAACGTTATATAATCGGACTAGTCTTTTAGGAACTATTAATACCAACTAATAAATGTATTTCAAATAGAAAATAAGTAGTAAAATAATAGAAAATAAGTAGTAAAAAAAGTACATTTAAATGAAAATGTAAAATAGTTTCTAAAAAAATTTTGAATATAAAATATAAAATGAACATTTTGCATCTTGTATTTCTATTTTAAATGCATCTATTTCAAATATATTCATCTCTGAATATAATATATAATTATTGAATATAATAAGTCGACCGGCCTAAGCCTAATTCTAAAAACTCAACATTGTTCATGTGATCTCTAGTCCAAACCAAGGTTGTTTTATACATATAAAATATAATACTTGTATGTCAAACAAATATTATTATGATATCAAAAACGGATAACAAAACTGTAATTTTTTCGTTTTTGCCTTAAAGTCGATCGCTTAAAATACATTATACTTTAATTGTGGATAAGGGTTTTTAAATCTATGTAAAGATAATTAGAAAAAAAGTATTTATTTGAAAACCGAATCAGTAAAATAGATGACTTTAGGATTCCCTTAATGTTAAAAGTAAATTTCTCTTTGTTATCTTTTTCGGCTCTGCTATTTTTATATTTTATTCGCTGTATCAACGCGAGCATATCACTTCAATCTATAATGATTATACATATTTTCGGAGACATAAAAGTGCTTTCATACGCACAAGCGCGGGGCGCACGCGCACACACACACACACACACACACACACACACACACACACACACACACACACACACACACACACACACACACGCACGCACGCACGCACGCACGCACGCACGCACGCAATACACATTTCAACACAATTTTTTACGTTACTTATATTTTTCTTCTCTTGCATCTAATTAATATTATCGTTTTGTTATACTTATATGTTTGAGAATTATATCCCAGAGCGCCAAATAAATATTGTGATTCTCTCTCTCTCTCTCTCTCTCTCTCTCTCTCTCTCTCTCTC
>Ga0157363_1002101_pt1 | contig 17312 bp, 15 predicted proteins | sample AttsexASBM1_FD_111477 | JGI IMG/M metagenome (GOLD analysis project Ga0157363, IMG submission 111477) | Fungus gardens microbial communities from leaf cutter ant in Ribeirão Preto, State of São Paulo, Brazil - Atta sexdens ASBM1 | ecosystem: Host-associated > Fungi > Mycelium > Unclassified ... | reverse complement strand
TGGATATCTGGGGATTTTCGAGATCGCTAAAAATTTTTTTGATCATTCTAGGCTTTGAAAAATCTCGTACAAAGCAGAAATCAACGTTTCACCTAATTTTTCAATATTACGTAGTTAAATTCGATAAAATATATATATATATATATATTATATTATATTAAAATCCTTTTTATACAATCAAAATTGATGACATCCCAGCCGTCGGCTCGGAGATTAAGAAAGTTATATTATACAAGACTACCAAGATGTTCTCGAATTATTCATCAAGAGATTTTATTACAAAAAGATGCTGAAGATGGTCTTGAATTAAGTCGAAATGTATTTGTTATATATGTGTAGTATTGAGAAATATATTGATTTAATCGCTCCAATTATTGCGAATTTAAGCTCTTAATTGCCCCTTTTTTCATTTATTGTTTAATATATATCTGAACTTTTTAATTAACTGAAATTTAATTCTGGAAAAAGATTTTATTTCCTTGATTTGTTTCTTCGACTTTGATTATATCAACTAATACAAAAACCAATGCAAGATATCACTCTTTTAAAATTCTGACGGATATGATCTTCGGATAGCATTAGATCTCGAAATAAGAAAAAATTTCTTTGTACATTCACAATTTTTCAGATGATCCTATTTTCAAATTTTTTAAAGATCCGATCCGTTTCTATACTTAGGCTTTCCATTCTTTGTTTTTTTTTAGGCCGTCTAAAAGATATCTAAGAGAACAAAGATGATTATGAACAGTAATGACACTTTTAGAAAATCTATCTGAATCGGACAGATAAAGAAAAGACTTCTTCGAAGACCTCTTCACATAAATGAAGAATGTTGACTATCTGAGGGAAAAAAAGGATAGATAGCATAGCGGAGGCATTGTCAGGATATGCTGACCTGGAATTTACTTTTATATATCGATTATTAACACCCGTATTTATAGTTCTTCCTTATTTTAAAGATGGAGGAAGTCTTCATGAAGGATTCCTCGATTCTCCAAGGCCTCCTTGTTTCGGATAAACGGATCTCAAGTCTGCCTTCCCGAAGGAATATTTTGGGAATTTTAGTAACCTACTGAGGACAGCATGTAATATATAATATATGCATACCTAATATTACGAATATAAAGGCATTGATTAAACAAAGTCGTCGATTAAAAAATTTTTTTCTTTTTAAATCAGAAAATATGGATACCTGGGAATTTTTGAGATCGCTAAAAATTTTTTTGATCATTCTAAGCTCTGAAAAACCTCATACAAATCAGAAATCAACGTTTCGATTAAACAGTTTGAAATAGTAATGGACAAAAAGAAAACTAATAGCGAATTTGATTGGACGCACTCAGTGCGCATTGGTGCACATTAAAACCGCTATATATATATAAAATAACGTAAATATATACATATAATAACGTACATATATAATACTGTACATATGTATAATAACGTTTATAAATAAACATAGAAATCGATTAAATTGTGAAATACTCAATACATTTTATAACTGTCAGGTAAAATACGTATTTTATAATTCGAAATATTTGCATTTTATTTTTATACTTAAATTAAATCAGTGTATAATGGCTTTAATATGCATCAATGATTCCAATCGAATTCGCTTATTATATGAAGAAGGAGAAAATGCTTTTGGTGCAGTTTATTTCTGAAAAAAAGTTATCAATAATAATTATCGATGCGATAGATCCAAATTAAAAACTATGAAAAGTAAAAAGATCGGTGTGACGAATTAAATTTGGAGGTTTGCTTGGTTATGAAGGCTGCATCTTCTCCAGTTTTTTCTCAACGAAACTCATAACTTTCCTTGAGAAAAGAAAGTTAATAAGGCTCCTTGTTTGGTCAAGGAAGGTTTATAAAACATGAGGAACAAGGAATCCTCATTCCTCAAGGAAGAACTATGAATACGGGTATAAGTCTCTGAAGTAAACAGCCTCCAGCGAGAGAGTAGCAAACTGCATCATGTGACTCGTCTCCTCTGATTGAATATGAGTATCAAAGCTCCTAGGCATGGAAAAGAGATTGGAGAAAACTGGTCATGTGATCTTCGTCCTGATTGGACATGGGCAATATGGGCATTCATGTGATACAATTTGCTACTCTCTCTCTGTGAGGCTCTCTACTCTGGAAACACCAATCAATCTCCCACCAACGGCAACGAACTAAAACAACTAAAAAAAAAAGAAATTTCCACCAATTTGCATAACACAGGAATACGAAATAAATTTCATATTTTCTTTTTTGTAATAATATATTTAACGCTTAATGCAACATATTTTTTATATTTTTTGGCTTTAATTTTTGAAAATGTTCTGATTACGTCTTCAATTATTACATAATCAAGATTAATTACATAATTAAAATAATTCGCCAATTCTTTTTCAGTTGATATCATAGCTAAATCGCGTTTGCATCATTGTATTTCTCAGATAATTTTTTATTATTTTTAATTTTGAGAACGTTTACCTTTGCAGTTGTCACAAACATTAGCACAGTTAATATGATGTGTAACACTATTGCTAAATTTGAAAACATTTCTAGAAAATTTTAGTTAATTTACTTAAATTAGTTAACTTACTTAAAATATCAAGTAAGATAGAGCTTTAGATTTACAAAAAAATAACGCTGCCTATTAAAATTTTGTGCCTACGTTGGAACGTTAACATAAGTACCTGCTCAGTGCCTCGTAACGGATATGGCAATTTTCTACTTCTATTCGAGCAGAACAACAAGTCAAATCATTTTAGAACCATTCTGACGTCGTTTTGATATTATGACTATATTGTGTTCATGAATACTATTTCGAGATTCGATTTGTCTATTTACAGATTTCGTACTCATTTACAAACGGTTCATGTATTAGTTTGAAGAGATTTTAGCGATATGTGTACAGTTAATTAAAATAAAAACGATAAAAAATGATTGTCTTTACATTTTTACGTCAACCTAATTTATTCTCCTATTTTCAAGTGCACGAATCACATTTTCAGCTTTGCGAACGATACTATTTGTCTGTACAAATTCGATCAATTATTCAATTTGTGGTTCAAAAGGATCGTAACGACCACGAACAATTATGAATTTTGCACATCTTTGACAAAATACGGCATATAGCAATAATCTTATTTCGGTCTCGACGTGTTTAACTGTAGTGATGTCGAAACACTGATTTCAAATTTTGTCGTCCGTCTATATAATACAAGTCAATAAGTCTCCAATCTGTAATTCGAATCGATATTGTACTTTGTACTGCGCATATAATAAATGTGATAACAAAATTAATAAGATCTTTAAGCAAAGTTTGTTAAACAGAAATATTTGAACTTGAATTATTCAGACAGTTTATAATTTTCATTATACTTTGCATTAATTTTAATAAAACGTCAAAATTTAGAAATTTCTTAAAATAATATTTTATTATACAAAATTATTGAAGTAGAACATCAACATGCAAATTGCAATGAGATTCATTTTAAAACTAAAATAATCCCGACATTATAGTTTAAATATACAAGTATGATAATTAAAGTAGCTATTAATAAAAATTAAAATGTCACGATTAAAGTGAAATAAAGTAAAGGTAGAAGAATCTCGTACTACGTTTTTTTTTGTGTATCAGTAATTACATGTAAATTGGAAAATTTGCCGAAAGTAAAAATAAATATATAAAATGAATTAGGTCATATATTATTTATAAATCTTTCTCTAAAGTAATAATTTTGTTTCGGTATAATAACTTTATGTCTTATCGAAGTTGAAGATATATTATCTTCCGTACGGATATTCCGATGTGCGGCGAAATTACGAGGTACCAGCATAGATCTTCCGCGAGCGTAATTGTTCGTGATATTAAATCCACGGCAAATTAATCAAACAAGTAACCAGAGCGTGGCTAATATGGGCCGAGCGCCAAATGCTGTTTCTAACATAATCGAATTTGTATTGTGTCTCGCGTTGAGAGAATTTCGGAATGTATCTCCGCCGTGTCGATGCAAATAACTGATCGCGCTAATCACCCAGTTCGTTCTCATTATTATATTGCTCGCAAATTCCGCCATCGCATCGAAGCATATATCAGAGCAAAAGCAAATAAGCATGAAGATAGCTTTATGTCTAATTCGTTCGTACAACCTCGTTCGTCAGCCTCGAATATTCAACATCGTATATTCATTTACAAAGTATCTATGAATGCGTTCCGAGTTATGCATGAAGTGCATAATGTATCATTTTATCTTTCTTTATTATTCGATGAACAACAGAGACAAAAGTTCAATGCGCTTCATGCGTTACTCATCCTGGAATTACGCATCCTGAATCAGAATCTTTCAACTCGAGCATCGTCACACTGCGTGCCCCAAATCTCCTTGGGGATCCCAACGCTTCTCCTTTTGATGACTAAAAACCCTCAGGAAGAGTCCTGACAAATCCGTCAGGATGTGATAAATTGATTATTCTTATTGTGTATGGAATATTTAACAAGGATATACAAATTTTGTCACATGATGGCTGCATCAATTAAAACTTAAACGTTGCTTTGCCAGATTCTCCCTTGAGGGTCTCTATGCACAATTTCTGACATCCGCGCATTGCCAACGTTAAAAATATAATTTCGAGAACAACGCGTTTAAAGTTGCTTTACGATATTTCGTGTGTTTAATCGAAAATATAATATCAACCCAGCAAACGAGAAATAGATTAAAATGAATTGAATTTTTTTTCTATCTGAATGTGTATTTTAAATAGCGAATACTTTTTTTATTTAATTGGATTCAATTGGATTCAATTAGATTCAATTGGATGCAATTGAATTAAAAAATTGCATTTCCTATTCAAAATTTTGAACAGTATTCACAATGCACAGAAAAAGCTAACATTATTTTTAGATTGAAAGGCATAGAGATATTGCTCCATGCAATTCCTATAAATGAATAAAAATGCATTCATTTTAACATTCGTAAATCAATATTTCTGAAAATCTGAATCCATTTCAATTCATTTCAATTTTTCCATTTTTGTTTGCTGAGAAATTTACTTCTGCAACGTCTGGGCTATAACTGTCCTTCTATATCGATGTTTGTCTTATCTTCTTCTTTTCTGCTCATTCGGAATAATTTTCTTTTGTACCTACGAGTTCAGATACTCCAAATTCCTCCGAACTGCTCGATAACGCTTTTCTAGCATTATACGCTCGATATGCTGTACTGGCTCGAAACTTGATTTAAAAATGTGAATTTTTAATTTTAACTTTTAGTAGAACCTTTTTTAAGAATATAAAATTTTTAAGACTATATCATTTAAGGTAAAAAAAAATTAATTTTTTGAAAACTCCAAACTGATACAAACCATTCCTTACTTAAATTCTTACTAAAATTCTAGTAGGTTTATTTAGGATATTTTGAATGTTGATTATTTGAACTAGAATTCTAGTAGGTTTTAACCAGAGAATAATTTCAGTGTTAATTCAAACATTTTTTTCCGTATAAGAGCTTCATTCTCGAAAAATATCGTATACGAAAATAGGGAAATTTATAAATATAAGTATCATATACTGTAGAACCATCATATTTTCATAAATTTTTATATATATGCGATATTTTTCCAAAGTACAGTGCCTGTTCTATATCATTTTTAAGAAAAGCTGTTCACTTGAGTGCGGCAAAGGGTTTATTTCGTCGTTTATTTAAAATTATCTTTGCATATAATTGTTGGCAGTTGATTGTTAAGATAAGCTTTCATGAGCAATCATTTTATCTATCTGACAAAACGTAAGTACGTATGTATGTCTGAGCATACACAATACATCCGAGTTGATAACGTCTAAAGTTTTTTAATTTCCGCAGATAAAAGTGCAATTTGGTAGCTTTAGAGACCGGATAATGCTGCTTAATTGGACGAGCCCATCATTTCGAACTGGTAATGCTGTTTAATTAGCGAGCGGACAACAATGCGCCGCGTGCGTTTATTATCCACCGATGCATTTGGCAGTTATATCGGTTTACGAAAAATTGTTTAAGAGATCCCGTATCCATGTGACTGGATGTCGACTAAATTGCCGCAGACTGAGTAGCACGATGATTGATATCGACTTTGTAACGAATTATTATCTGTATATGAATTTGTCTGTTACATCTGAAATTATTAATGTATTAAATTTTGAAAGCAATGTAGATAGACTTTTATTTAGATGAACAAGTTATTTCAACAATATTATTTGACAAAACAATAAATATAATACATTGTTTTAACGAATAAAAAAAAAGAAAAATATTTTTATTTGTTATTTGATAAATTGATAATGTAATATAATCTTTACGTGTTCTTTAAAATCATCGGTATATAGTTTGTGACTGATATTTAGAATTTAAATAACGGAAATAAACGAGATTATTTTTATCTGATTCTTCTTGAACGATGATTTTTATCTTTTATTATTTTCTGCTGATAAACATAATGTAGATAAATCTACACGCTTAATAAATAGATATATGTATATATAAATTCAATAGAGTACGCTTAAATTAAATAATTTCGTAGAATAGAGCTCAGTTATCAATTTTTCTACTAATTGCGTTTGTATTATACAATTTGTATCGCGTACATGATTTGTTCTCAATATTCTTTAACAAACTTCATATTTAAATTTTATGCTTTGCTTATCGAAAAAAATTTATTTATATCAAATTTTAACAATTATTATAAAAAAATCGACAAAATGAAATTCTTTTTTGTCTTCTAAAGTACAGTATTTTGCAAATATTAGATATATTTCTAATTGGAATATATTGTATTATTTCTGCACTTGAAATTAAATAAATATATAAGTTGGAAGGAAAAAAAGGTAGAACGATTAAGTACAGTTACAAAGAGCAAAATTATTAATGATATTGTTCAAGAAGAAAGATTATGTGAATATATATAATCAATGTCCTTCGACAATGTGTACACTTGTATGAAACCACTTGCCAACTGCGATGGTGGTGTAATGGTTAGCATAGTTGCCTTCCAAGCAGTTGATCCGGGTTCGATTCCCGGCCATCGCAGGAGTTATTTTTTTATTTTTCTTTTTGTAAACTTATATATAGAGCGAATATAATAAAAAATGTAATAAATGATTGTCATTGCATCACCATGAAAAAAACTCATAAAATTTTATTAATCACACTTACAATACAATGGCAATCGCCATAATGATCGTTTTCTGAGCAATTAATTTTGATTCTAAATCGTTTCAGGTGTTTTTTTTTATTTTAATTTATTTCTTCGCCATGTTAAACTGAGTACCGTATATTCATTTTGAACGGACTGACTTACATCTGCGATGGTGGTGTAATGGTCAGCATAGTTGCCTTCCAAGCAGTTGATCCGGGTTCGATTCCCGGCCATCGCAGGATTATTTTTGCTCGTATTAATATTTTTTTTATTATTTAATTTAAAATTTACGCGAGTGAATTTTATAAATTAAATTGTTTGGTTCAAAAATTTATTAATAATTATATTATAAATTTAGACAAAAATAATATATTCCGATACCGGGAATCGAACCCGAGCCTCCTGGGTGAGAGCCAGGTATCCTAGCCACTAGACCATATCGGAGTACGTTTTCACTGTTTCCAATACTCAATCATTAGATAATATGAATAAAGCATTTATCAATAAATTAATATAAATTATTTAGAATCCATAAATTTCAAAATAAAGATAATATACAATTCTTATTTCAATATCAAATTATTCCAATTTTATATAATGCTTGTTTTATTTATATGTCATATTTCCTTCATTAATATTTAAAGTCTGTCCTAGATTCGTACCAAGAAAACTTTCAAGAAACTATCAAGAAATATCGTATTAAGCAGTTATCTCTTTGTTATCCTTGAATAAGCTATTTTTTGGAGATTCGATTAATTCGTTCAGTACACACTGTAGTAGCAGAGTGCAGCACTGATGTTTTCCTACCATCGCGTCGACCAGCTGAATCAGCGCCATGTTGTCATGGCTGGCTTTGTAGTGCATGAGTGCAGCTCAGTACAGCTTCTCGACGATGTGTTGTAATTCAGGAGTGCGAAATCTATGACTTTGTACGACTGCACTTTTATAAATTAGACGTGAAAAGACTTGCCCTGCTGCAAACATATGTCTGCCATTACCTGTCTCTTGAAAACGTTTCAATAATATTGTTACAGTCATTATGCGTCTTTGTGTCGCGATGTTGATGGAGGACGGAAGGACAGTGATCACGCTCTACAGTGATGCCAGATTTTGGCTTGCGTTACCTTAATAACGCGTGGGGGAGGGAAGAGTGGTAGTAGTTGCCGATAGCTAATAGCTATAGTGTATGCTATCAGTATTGACAACACACGGCAACGTCGCATTTAGATGCCCCGTAAACGGTAGAGCGGTAGAGTACCGACACGAATGTACCTGTTTCTCAGTCGCAGAGTGTTAATCGTGAAGTGGAGATAGAATCATCGTCACGTTAGAGATTACTCACATTTTTCCGAACAAAGCACATTCATCCCCACAAAAGATTAGTAATTACGAAAATAGTTGCATCCGCGTAATCAGCATGAAGTGATTATCTTGACGGGGTTCGAAACGACGCAGCTGCATCTTATTTAAGGAAAGAAGAATGGTAAGAAAGAAGGAAGAGGATAGGGGTATTGTTACTTAAAGAGGATGAGAAAGACCATTGGTCAAAAATATTAAAATGGCGATTATGGGAAAAGCATAAAAAAAAAGGAACTTGTGGTCAGAAAAAGAGCATTACATTATTGCGCGCATCCTGATCCAACACTGATATATAAAAATAATATTTAAAAAAAAAGGCATTTTATTTACTTTTAAAAATATGATGCATGTTTAATAATTGTGGAAAGATAAGGTCGTCTTTATTATTCATAATAGAACAAAAAAAAATCCGTCTTTCCATCGTCGATCGAATGCGGGATTTTCGAGATTGTTTACTCGCGTCTATATTCGCGATATTCGTAATTCGAAATATTATTAAAGATAGTTGCGATTAATAGAATTTTTCGAATTTTTTTCCCAGTATTTCTCGTTAGTTTTACAGTTTGCTTTACAGAATGTATCGGAAATATAAATGAAAAGAAAGTGTGAATCGGAAAATCAATAATATATTTATGCTTCAAGCTTTAATTTTTATGCTTTTTTTATAATTCGTTGAATTTATCTTAACAACGATTGTAATTTAAATTAAGGGAATTAAGGGAATTAAATAAAATTGTCGAAATTTATTTTTACCTTTTTAATAGAAAATTTATGACGCAATTAACACATAATAAGCTTAATAAACGCATAAATATATTGATAATTTTTCAGTTTCTTAATTTATAATTTTCTGTTTTTAAATGAAGATGTGTTAACATTTTTCGTCTTTATTCTTAAATTCATTGTTTGACAAATTTTCTTTTCGATCATAAATCTCTCTCAAGCATACGTTCGTAAGATAGAAAGAAGAATATAAGGATGAAGTAAAAAAAGATAAAGATAAATATATTACTATTTTTTTTAATTTCTTATCTACACAGTATAAAGCTCCGATTAAGTTTTCAGGGACTTCATTTTGCTGAGTTCTCGGGGAACTTTTAAAATTCGACAAAATGGATTTCCAACTTCCAAGGAATTCATATTGCTGAGCTCCAGGGAGCTTACAAAATTCGATTAAATAAGGGGAGCTCCCAGAAAGTTCTCCGTTTTATTGTGGGATAATTTTTCAATTTCTTAATTTTAGTATTTTTTTATTTTATTTTTTTTGAAAACGAAAATTTAGGCAACATTCGACTTTTTCTTAAATTTATTTTACAGTGAAACTGTTTCTAATCTTATATCTCTCCCGAGACATTCGTAAGAAAAAAAGAAAAATAAAAAAAGATAAAAGTAAAAAGGATTGATAAAAGTTTTTATCAGTGTTTGAAATGGAATTAAGATTTTATATAATAAAAAAGATGTTCAAGAAATATCCTATTCCTTGAATACCTTTATGATAGATGAAATAGTTACTGCGTTTTCTCATAAATTAAGATATCTATATCTTCAATTTAACGCAAATTACATTTATAATTATTAGTATTCTCTATAAGTTTGGGGACACCCTACGTTCTACAGGTTTGTAAGTAAGTACTTAATTAAAAAAAGGCAATACAAAAGTATGTATGTACTTTTATTTTATTTTTTTTTTTAATTAAAGATTTTATAACATGCTGTTAAAATATGGAATTTTTATTAAAATGCGATTTCATACGAAATCTGATTTTTCGGAGCTATTTTACAATTTTTACGGAGTCTGAAATCAACTTACGATTTAAATAGTTTACCATTTTTATAGAAACCGTTAAACTATGATTAAATGACCTGTGTATATACAACGAACACAAATATGATGTTACAAAACAAGTGACAATACACATAAAAAAATAAACCAAAGTGCGAAATTCAATCTTGAGCACTTCAATGCTGTGAAATGATTGTCAAACATATCGGCATGTACAAGCTTATAGGTGTTCTAGATAAATGTTTATTGTCATTTAGACGTCTTATGAAGTATTTAAACAAAAAACATGTATAGACAGATCGCTGTCATGTAATGGCTTTCCTGTAAAACAGGGTGTTCTCAAACTTATGACCGGTAGTGTGTGTATATATGTGTGTGTGTGTGCGTGCGTGCGTGCGTGCGTGCGTGCGTGCGTGCGTGCGTGCGTGCGTGCGTGTGTGCGTGTGTGTATGTGTGTGTGTGTGTGTGTACAATATATATATATATATATACATACAGTACTCTCCAAGTTTTAGGATAAATACAACTAATTAATATAATATAATAATAATTTATTGTTTAATTCAATCTTTTTCAAAAAGTCAGCATTACTAAGATAACTGTTTCTATTAATGTGCTTTAAGCCAATTTGCTTATTACTGAATTATTTGTTAAATATTGTAGCTTTAATTTTATCTGCTTGCAATCAATATCGGTTTTTCAACTACTTCTTTTTTTTTATAATATTTCTTTATTCTAAAAAATGTTAATTTTATAATGTTTTTGATAAAAATAGAAAACATATTTTTGTCCCTATTAATGAGCAACGATGGCCTCTAAGCAACGATGGCCTTATTAATGTGTGCCTATCAACATTTGATTCATTTTAACATAGTTACTAAAACAGACAATAAATTTAAGCTAATTGTTTATGTTAATATTACATAAATCATTATTTCAATTATATTTATTTCAAAGTACATAACACAACTCTTCTCAGCTCCAATACAGGGCATTAATAGGGACAAGCTTAAAATCTTGCGGTACGTATTACTGGATTCACAAATTCCTCATATCTTTCGAAAAATACTTTAATACTCAAAAAATAAAATATTATCTTTGGTATCGTATGCATTAATAATTTAACTTAACAAAAAAAAATTTTTTTTTTTATTTATTTGTTCTAGTTTTCTTATCAAAATATAAAAGCGGCCACTAATAGGGACCACAGTAATTGGGCAGTTATCCTAAATTAAGAATAATGAAATACATCATCTCTTTAAAAAAAAATATATATATATATATTTTTTTTAAAGATATTTAATTAAACACTAAATTATTATTATCTTAATTAGGTGCATTTATTCTTAAGTATAAAATTATCTTAAAAAATATATTAAAATGTAATCAGAGGTAATTATTTGTTTCAGAGAATTGCACTAAAATTTGTATTTAAACTTCTAAATAAAGATAATTGCGCATTATCTGTATTGTGATAATAAAAATGGAAAAATTACATAAAGACATCCTCATTCATTTGAGGAAGAATATAATTGATGATTTAGATGTAGATAATGACGTTATACAACCTTTAAGAAATGAATACATCATAACAGAAGATCATATAAAAAATATTTATATTGGAGCTACTAAAGAAGAGAGAGCAGCCAAATTGTTGGATATACTACCATTGTATGCATATTTATATATTTATATATTTATATATATTTCGTGTTATATTCGCACATACATTATGCAAAAACTTACATTTTTTTATTTTAATGTTATTGCATTTACTAATAATAGCAGCAGTTGCATCTCATAAATTATTTGTATAATTTGCATTTTTATTTAACGACATACAGTTTACACAGTAAACTGATTTCATTAAGTGTTTGTGTTAACATTTTTAAGATGTGGTGCAAATGCTTTTGGTGTCTTTCATCAATCCTTAAAACATCACTACGACTGGCTTAGTGATGAAATAGATATAATGTTAGGCAATTGTGAAATAGAAACCAATGGAGTAACAGATTATTATGCTGGGCCTCTCAATATTCCACCTCTTTCTCCATTAACTGTTACAAGACAAGAAAAGGTATAATTATCATATTTATGTTAAGAATTATTCTGATTTTATCTCTCAATTGTGGTTATATTATCAATGAGAAGATAAAGTTATGAACTATAAGGTATTGATTATTTTATTTCATTTATTCTTCCGTTGCAAATTTCTTATTGCATTATGTTTAGAGGCATTGTGTTATTGCTACATTAATATAATCTTTAATAATATATTTTTTTTAATAATATAAACAAGTCAGCTTTTATTAAAATTTTCTAATAACATATTTAATCTATAGCATCATTTAAATGTAATTTATTATAATAGACAATTTAATTCTTATTTAGTTTAACTATTCCTCTTTATGCATACGAATGTGGAAATATATATCACGTAAGTTTATATAAACTTTATCAGTGTTTTTTATTATATATTTGTATACATAATACACCAGCGATTTGTCCATTAGGCACATTAGACATACACTTAAATATTAGTTTTTAAATTGTTAGTAATTTTAAAGTATTAAAATTCGCCTCTTTGCATCAATAATAAATAATTCCGATATATAAAATAAAAATCTATCTATTATGTAATACGTTACATTTTCAGATTAATCAGTTAAAGAAAGCTTTACAAGAATTAATTCCCACAAAATACATTGCGTTACATGGCATGAAAGGATTTGGAAAATCATCTCTAGTTGCTAGTACTCTCAAGGACGTAAAATTAGTGAAAAATTTATTTTCTGTATGATATTTTTCATATTATTTTAAATTATATTAAATATATAGTATATGATATTAATGTGTTATAGTTTGCATAAAAATATTTTTTTTTATTTTAGAATCAGGTCTACTGGATTAAATTTGCAGATGATGATTCACTTGATGAAGAAATATTAATTCAGTTAAACACACTCTATTATAACGTGAGAAATTTAGAAATTCAACCAGAATTGTTTTCTTCACTTGAGAGAAATTCTTTGATCCGATATTTGAAATATTATTTTAGTAAACAAGAAAATTGCAATGCTTTATTGATTCTCGATGATGTTCATAATGAACAAATTATTAACACTTTTGATTTCCAATGTAAAACTCTAGTTCTTACTGATAACATCGATGTTGTTTTGAAGAAAAGACCTAAGATAATAGAGGTAAGATTTTTTTATTATATTTCTAATTATTATAGATTATTATAGATATATAATATATTTTAGGGGGAATTTAGGAAGATTTTAGTAGCGTTTCAGATACTAACTGTGTTGAAAGTTCGAAAGTTATTGGCGCGCAATCATATCTGAAATAAATTTAATTGTATTGTATTTTATTGTAATTATTCAAAACGTCTAACTGTGACCGAAATGAATGGCGTTCTCTGTCATATTTGATATAATATATTTATTATATTGTTGTAAAAATAAAATAATATGTTACTTGTAGATGAATGATGGATTTACAGAAGCAGAGACATTAGGCTTATTTGCCAAAGCATTAGAAATGAATGTGAAAAAGTTACCAGTAGAGGCGAAAAGAATATATGAAGAATGTAAAGGAATGCCGTTATTAATAGCTATGTTTGCTGCGCAATTTGAAGAATTTAAATGCGATATGCGTATACATGATCGTAGATGGAAATATTATTTGAGATCTTTAAGAGAAAAGAATAGAACAAACAAGTACGAATGTTATACTTCTAAATAATGCATTGATTATTAAAATTACATAATTATTATTGCATCGTATGTTACAGAGTAATGAATGAATTTTGGAAAAAACAAGAAACTATTTTTGATATATGTATTAAACAATTAAAACCAGATTTGAAGAAATATTACGAGGACTTAGCTATTTTTTGTGAAGATGTTAACATAGCTTCGAAGGTATGTAATATTATAAAAGTTATAAAATTTATTATTATTGATGCATATTGCATAATCTCTCACATATATTTTTTTTATTTTATATCGATTTAATTATTGTAGACTCTAGAAATTTTTTGGAGAAAAGATCCGTTGGAAGTTGAAGAGTTGATGTTGGATTTGTGCCATAAATCACTTGCAGCCAGAATATGGAATAATGATTTAAAAACATATATTTACGGTGTGCACGATTTACTGCTAACCCATTTACGGAAAAAACGAACTGATGATGAATTAGTACAGATGCACAAGTCTGTTATTGAAAAATATCGTCAATATTGCAATAATGATTTTTCAAAATTACCAGATGATAATTATATTTATTTGTACATTGGCTATCATTTGGAGCAAGCAAAATTGTTTGAGGAATTTCCACATCTTTATTTAAATTTTGATTTCATTCAAGCTAAGTTAACACATGCGGGTTTGAATGATTTGTTACTAGATCTGAGAAAATATAGGAAATACATTACATTAAACTCTACAGATGAATATGTGACAAAAGTTTCTGATTTAGAAAGATTTCTTCAAGAACAAGCAAGCGTTATAATAGAACATAAACATAAAAAATGCTTAGATATCATCCAAATTGCAATGAATCATTCATCTCAAGACTACATAACTCAAACTGCAAAAGATCTAGCTATGAAAAGACAAGAGTTCTTATATCTATCTCATAAGAAAAGTAGTCAACATGCTAATATATCATTGACTGAAGAAATACCAAGAAACATTTGCACATCATCTTTCACAAATGATCCCGAGTTGGTCTTGACTGGGAATACATCGGGTAAAATAATTCTGTGCGATTTTCAAGGCAAACAACGGAAAATCTTCAATGGTCATGGAGAAGAGTGTTCTATTAAAAAAATTATTGTATCTATGGCTAGTGATTGTTTCTTATCATTAAGCAATGCTGGTATAATAAAATTATTCTCTCTATCAGAGGAGAGCGATGAGTTTTATCAAAATTATATGAACATTGGAAGCCCCCGACAAAAACAAAATTTCTGGTCTGATCCTTATTCAAATTTGAAAGGCCAGGACGATAGCTTAGCAGAATTTAAGGTAAAAAATGAAATTATATTGGATATGGCATTTGGTCGTGAGGAAAACTACATCGCTGCATGCACTAACAAAGCAACGATTCAGGTAGTTCACAGTTTTATATTTTACAAAATGAAATACTTTTTATTTATTAATATATTATTGGCCAATAAAAATTTGATTATACTATGTATACATATTATTTATATTATTCAGATATGTAGAGTTTCTTTTTTTTTTTTTAAGATATGGGACCGAAATGGAAACACAATGTTTACTTTAACAGATCCCAAATAGTAAGTACAGTTATATGTAAATACAAACTAATTTAAGAATATGTATATGAATAAGTAACATGCATATTTGTTACAGTCAATACATAATGAAAATAGCTTTTACAACGAATGCTTCCTTACTGCACATAATGGATGAGTCAAAGGGTGCTTTTTTTGTATTTACAAATTATGGGAATGACTACACTACTTATCAATATGTTACTTGTTATAATCTGCAGTTAAAATCTGCATTTAAAGAGGTCATCTTCTTTCATCATGTACCCATGCATGATGATTCGTTGATAGTTGTCACTAAAAAGGAAGCTATGTATGTAAAATGGTGCAGGAGGATTGAGAATTGTGTGTATAATTTTAACAGAAAACTGAAGGGATATATCGATGAAAAAGTAACTTATGTATGCGCAACCATTACATATGATGGTGAATATCTAATATTAGCTGATTCTGCGGGTTTTATAAATGTATGGAATACTGATTCCGGATTTCAACCGGTTGCAATTTACAAAAGTCGGGTCATATCTTTGGATTCTTTCCCGTTTAAGGACTGTCATGTTGTATGTATCATTCTTTTATTAATATAATTATATTTAATTATATTTAACTAAATTTAAAATTATATTTAAAATTTAACAAATTTTTTCCAGATATGTGGGAGTGGGGATGGAGCATTATACAGATGGAAACTCCCAATACAAAAATCAAATGACTTACCTAGGTAATCTAATATTAGAATTATTTATTATTACATCCTCTCTTTATATTTATATTTTTTAAATTTAATTATAAACTGTATATGACATTTTATTAAATGAAAATTTTTCTATTATTAACTAGGAAATGCCTATTTGACGCAATTGTATCTTGTGACGAAATGGACATTGTAATAAAAGAGAGCCCTTCAAAGATAATTACAATGTCATGTGGAGAAAAAATGATAAAGGAATCTGCATTAATAAAAGGAGAAATATCGAATCTGCAACTGTCTGCCGATGGAAATAAGGCGTTGTATGTTATAGATAATAAAATAATTGAGTTATTAGATATAACAACTGGGATAATCACGAAGGTTTTACAAGTAGATAAACCAATTCAATTTGTAAAAATTATCAATCTTCTTAACCGTGATATAATATTATGCAGATGGGAAGACAATAATTTGAAGGTGTGTATATTAAATTCTTTCTTAAGTTGTATTCTTTTATTTTCCTTTCTTTTTGCTTATAAATGCATGTTTTTTTATAGTTTATTTATAATTTTGTAATTATAAATAGATTATAATTGTAAACGTAGATAATAATTCCTTTACCTATCTATCTTGGAATTTTTTTTTTGACTATATATTATATATTTATTTTTGACTTATTCGTAATAGAATAATATATTTTTACTATTAAAAAAAAATTGTATAGAAGATGAGCAAATAGTCTTTTGCTTGTTAACAACTGCTTTTCTACACTCTCACTAGCATTTCGAAAATTATCTACCTAAATTTGTATAAACATTAAACAGATAATTAAATGTATTGATTAATATATTAGCAGATATGGCAGCCTCCTGTAGTGTTTGGAATCGAGACTAGAGGAGAAGAATCCATCCATGATATTCACATAATAAACAATAACTGTGTCATAACAGTAATGCAGAATGGCAAAATAAAAATATGGTATACGTCTATACCTTGGCAACTAATAAGCCAAG
>Ga0157363_1002099_pt1 | contig 17321 bp, 15 predicted proteins | sample AttsexASBM1_FD_111477 | JGI IMG/M metagenome (GOLD analysis project Ga0157363, IMG submission 111477) | Fungus gardens microbial communities from leaf cutter ant in Ribeirão Preto, State of São Paulo, Brazil - Atta sexdens ASBM1 | ecosystem: Host-associated > Fungi > Mycelium > Unclassified ... | reverse complement strand
TCAGCGTTACGGGGAGCATCCTCTTTTTGAGAAGGCCCCGATAGTGCGTCCTCGCGGTCAGTTCCTGCCCCATGTAGCAGCCCTTTTTCCAGGACACGCCGTTCAGAAGATCCATATTGGCTTCGAGCGCCAACGTCTGTTCGCTTACGAAGTCCTCATTGTCTGGCAGTCCCAATGCGAGGCGGCGTTCCAGATAATCCCGCTCTGAAGCGCTGTGCTCGGGAAGGGCTGAAACGATAGCGCGCCAACCAGCGCCTTCGCAGCGTGGGTCGGCCGCCGCTGTCACTGCATCCGCGGGAAGATCCTCAGTGCCGCTGCCCACGACGACATGCAGGTCCGTCCGGTTGATCTGGACGTCCGATCGCAGGCGGAACCGTGAGAGCTTCTTTGCAAGGAAGTCTGCATGCTCGGCCGCACAATCCATCAGGATGTGATCACCTTGTGCAAAAAGGAAAAACTCGCTTAGCCATCGGCCCTGAGGTGTCAGTAATGCACTCCATACAGCTTGATCCTGTGTCAGGGTCTGGAGGTCATTCGTAACGAGCCCCTGTAGAAAAGAGACGCGGTCCGCACCTGTGAAAGCAAGAACGGCACGACGGGGAAGAAAAACTGTCATGAGGTAAACACCGGAAGCGCAGGCTGAGGAGGGGGAACCGTCCGGAACGGGACACGTTGACTGAGCACAATGCGGCGTCCTGTTTCAACCCTTCATCTTGCCGCGGAGGACAGCGATGGCGGACGTTACAGTTGCTTGCATTAGGGCAGCAATCAACGCCTGAGAAAGTATTTTTTCCATTTATGGTGATGAATAAGACGCACCTTAGAAGGTGTTTTTTCAGTATGGGTTGCGGTCAGTCTCCGGTCCGGGGATATAGTTATGATACGGACTGTTTCAAGCCGATGATCCTGAGGCCGCATTTGCCGGAGTGAGTACGCCTTGCCATCTGTCGAAATTGTTGACCCTGCATCCAGCCCTGAAAATAGCAGGAGACAGCTGTTTCAGATTCTGGGGCCCATCATTGGTGTCTTGCTCGTCATAGCCACGATCTCGCTGGTCAGCATTCATAATTACCGGATCACCCGGCAGGGGGCGATATCGCTCTCCAATGATCTTCTCACAAGCCAGCAGCGCTATGTAACGCAGGAGGTCAATGAATATCTGGCTCCTGCTTCCGGGAGTGCTGTGATTGCTCAGGACATGTTGCGCAGTCCGGTTAGCGATGCAACGCCTGAAACATTCATGCTTTATGGCCGCTCAATGCTTGCGCATGTGCCGCAGGTGGACAGTTTCTATCTTGCTAATGATCAGGGTCAGTTTTGGATGGTGACGCGACGTGGCGATCACTACGAGGAAACGCATCTGCACAAAGATCCTGCTGGAGCACAGAGCTACCAGCACATGATCGTGGATCGTGATGGGAAATTGCTTTTCACAGATGCGGATCATGCCACAGATTACGATCCCCGCGTGCGGCCGTGGTATATGGGCGCTGTCAAACGCGCCAAACAGGGTGGGAACGACCTCTACTGGACAGACCCATACCCCTATATCTCAACGCACCAATTCATCATTACTGCATCCGTAGCTCTGACAACGAATGACGGTCATCGTGCTGTCTTTGCCATTAGCATTTCCCTGAACAGGCTCACGGAATTTCTGGACAGTCTACAGGTTGGCAAGAGCGGCAGGGCCGTAATCGTAGACATGCATGGGCGCGTGATTGCGGGTCGTAATATGGTGGATATGAACAAGCCTGGATTTGATCCGGGCAATGTTCATCTTGATCCCCAGACACAGCCTGTTTTCACACGCGCCCTCAACGTGTTTCGCGTGAAAGGCGCTGGAGCCGGGCTGGTACAATCAAAAAACCGAAATTACGTAACGATCGCGTCCGGGCTTCCATTCGCGCATCGGCACTGGGTTTTACTTTTGAATGCGCCCGAGAGCGATTTTGCAGATTTTGCATCGGTAGCCCGCAAGCAGAATGTTCTTTTTTCGTTGCTGGTTGTCGGGCTGGCGTCTCTTCTGGCGCTCGGGCTCGTCATACAGGGCCGCCGGATGGAGCGGCTTCGCAAGCGCATCGGGCTTATGCGCGAGAGTGTCCGTGCAGAAAATGCATCACTGCTGCGTCTCGCTGGAACGCCTGATCTGCTTGATCCCGCACATGATGTTCCGATCCTGACGGAATCTCTGGCAGAGCGGACTGGCGCGCGCCGGGCGAGCATATGGCGTTTGTTACCGGACGGAAAACGGCTGCTCTGCGAAGATTCGTTCGAAATGGGGCGGGATGCGCACAGCACCGGCATGGAAATTACCGAACGCGAACACGCTGCACTGTTCGATCTCATGAGAGAGGGACATACGCTCGACGTACCCGATGCAAGTGCTGATGAGCGTTCGAAATCGTTCCAGCAACTCGTGATGAGAACAGTGGACGCGCATGGGCTCGTATTTCATCCGCTCATGAGTAATCACAAGCCAATCGGGGTTATTATTCTGGAAGACCCGACACAGGCCGATGCGATGGAGCATATCATTGCCATCGTGTCGTCTGTTGTGGTGCTCCGCTTCGCGCACTCGCATGACCATGACACTCCGGAGAGCGTGCCTGCGGCCATTCCTTACCATGAGCAGGCTACGCGCTTCGACGAGGGTTTTCTGATCAATCCGGGTCAGAGCCCAGATGACGAGGTCGTTCCTGCGGGCCTGTATGCGCAGGTACCTGTCATGGTCGTGGTATTTTCTGATCCTCATTCGATGGCTCGGGGAGATGTTCTGCAATCTCTGGAACTGATTACGTCTCTCAGTGTGCAGATCCAGAAAATTGCGCGGGATGCGGGACTGTTTTCGATGCAGGTCATCAGCAACAGGCTGGTGTTCCTGGGAGGCTGTTCGCAGGAGCCTGATCCGGGCGCGGCACTGCGTCTGGCGGACGCCGCCGTGTCGATCCGTGAGGCGTGCCTTACGTCTCTGGCGCGTGCGGATATTGATCCGGTTTTCCGGATTGGGATGGATGTGGGACCTGTCATGGCCTCTCTGCTCGGTGCTGAACCGAGTGTGTTCAATGTATGGGGAGAGGCGATTAACGTTGCGGATCTGTTGGCAGACAGTACGCCCGATGGTGGAACCATTCAGGTATCAGAGCAGGCTTATCTGAGTTTGCGCGAATATTTCCTCTTCCGGCCCCGCGGCATGTTCTACATCCCAAGCAGTGGCATCACGCGCAGCTTTATTCTGGCAGGCAGACGATGAGCCCCCAGCACAAGGAAAGCCGTCTTCGTGAAGCCCTCGTCGGGCTGGGGCGTTTTTCCCGAACGCAACTGCGCTTCACGCTGATGGTCATTGGCGGGGGATGGGGGGTCGTGCAGGAAGCCCGTCATTTCAGTTCGTGGCGGCGCACGGTGAGGATCGAGTTCTGGCAGACGTTGAGGCAGGCCACAGGTGGTGGTCTTCTGAGTGTGCTTGTGACTGCTGCGTTGACGGGGTTCGGGATCGTTGCGCAGGCAGTGTATTGGCTCGGGTTTGCGGGTATGGCGCAGATGACCGGCTCGATCCTCTCGACTGTCCTGGTGCGTGAGATCGCGCCGGTTCTGGTGGGTGTCATTCTACTCGGGCGCTCCGGGATGCTCATGCTTACTGAGCTCGGAACACTTACAACCGGCGGCCAGATGCGCGTTATGGCGGGGATGGGCATTGATCCGTTTCTAGCCTTCGTCATGCCGCGAACGCTCGCCATGACGATCAGCGGCTTCACTCTGGGCATGATCTTCAGCCTGACAGCTCTGGTGATGGGGTATCTGGTGTGCTGGGTCGAAGGGATCATCACCATGCCGGTCTGGGCATTTCTGGATCAGGTGACCAGCAGTATGCGACCGATCGACTACTTCAGCATACCGGCAAAATTCACGCTTAGTGGTTTCATCGTGGGGCTCTGTTCGTGTCTGTCAGGAATGGATGCAACCAGCGAAGACGACCTGGCGACCCTTCTGCCAAGGGGGTTCGCACGCGGTATCCTCTCCGTGATGATCATCAATGTCGTATTCAGCGTAGGGTTTGACTGAGATGGCTGAAGATGATCTGGGGCGCAGCGCACTTGATCCAGTGCTGGAATTGCTGGATGCGCGTCCGCGCTTTGACGCGAGCGGCCTCTTTTCCACGCGCTATAACCTGCATCTCAATCCGGGTGAGTGCGCGTTGATCGAGTGCCGTGATCCAAGGCAGGCGTCCCTGTTTGCAGATCTCTGTACCGGCTTGATCCCCCTGAGCGAGGGCAGTGTGCGTTGCATGGGGCTGGACTGGGATGCACTGGAAGACCGCCGTGCCTGGGCTTTACGTGGGCGTATCGGCCGAATGGTGACGGATGGGGGCTGGATTGATCTGTATGGGACCCATCTGAATATTTTATGGCCACAGATGCACCACACTCGGACACCACTTGGCACATTAGTGGAGAAGGCAACGCTGCTCGGCATCCGTTTCGGCCTTCCGGGGTTGCCGGTGCTGCCACCGGGGCGTCTTTCCGCTTTGGACAGAAGGCGGGCTGATTGCGTTCGCGCGTTTCTGGGAGAGCCATCGCTGTTACTGTTGGAAAATCCGGTCGAGATGGTTCCATCCGATCTGTACGCGGCATTTCTCTCTGCGCTTACCGAGGCCCGGGACAGGGGATGTGCGGTCATCTGGCTTGCTCCAGATGACAGTGCCTGGCGTGGCTACGGGCAGGGCGCAAGTCTTCACCTGCGGCTTTATGATGACGGACTGTTTTCGATGCGAGGTTCCTGATGTTCCGCATGCGCCAAACCGATGCGGCCAAGCCGCTTTTTCGCAATCGCTATGCTGATGAATGGGTCGGTATTGTGGTGTTGATCGCGCTGGTTCTTTTCGTCGGCGCCATTATCGAGGCGGGCTTTCTGAAGAAATGGCTCACCCCAGAGGCGAAGATCCATTTCGTTCTGCCTCAGAGTGGCGTTGCGGGCCTTGCCATTGGTGACGACATCGAGGTTATGGGCGTCCATGCAGGTGAAATACGCCATCTGGATCTGAACGCAGAAGGCCGGATGTATGCTGAGGGGTCGATCGAACCGCAGTTCAAGCCATTCGTGCGTACAGACAGCACGGCTATCATCCGCCATCGCTTCGTCGTTGCGGGGGCGAGCTATATCGAGCTGGGTCGTGGACGTGCCGAGACGCTGGACTGGAAATATGCGGTTTTGAACGCCTCCGTGGAGCCAAACCCGGCTGATGTCATTACCCAGACCGTGACAGATCTGCGCAAGCAGCTCGTTCCTGCGATGCAGAATGTCACGGCCATTACAGGGCAGGTCAATGCCATGGTTACGGACATGCGGGCAGGCAAAGGCACAGTTGGCGCATTGCTGACGAAGGATGATGTGATCCGGCAGGCAAATCAGGCTCTTGAAACCCTGAATGCGACGATAGCCCGTATCCAGCCCATTGAGCAGCAGTTGAGCGGTGCAATGACCAAGGCCGACGGGGCGCTGGATAACGCACGCTCCGCCACAGCCACGCTCCGCAAAACGATGCCGCAGGTTCAGCAGACCGTGATTCATGCGAACACCGCAACGGCGCAACTTCCGGCACTGATTACTCAGGCGGAGGCCAGTGCGAGCAGTCTCCGTCAGTTGACGGATCAGCTCAAGGGCCTATGGCTTCTGGGAGGTGGGGGAGCGCAGAAAACTGAACGCAGGCTTCCTGCGCAGGCGGTGCGGCCATGAAGCGCTCCGTTTTTCTGCTTGTTCTGCTTGCCGGATGTGGGTCACATGCCGTGAATACCAGCAGGCCGGATGAACCTTATAACAACGCCATGGATACCGGGCGCAGCGTTTTCGATCTGGGTCATTCCGATCAGGCAGAGGGGCAGTATCGTGATGCCCTGAAGCGCGCGCTGCTTCGCGATGATGCCTCTGCCATACATGATTCGGGATTTAATCTTGCGACCGTATTGCTGGATCAGGACAAACCGCAGGAATCGCTGGAAAGTCTGAAATCCACAAGGGAAGCTCTAGAGATCCGGAATTATCCGCATACGCAAGATCTCTCCCTCGTGCAGGCGGCTGATCTGTACAGGATGCACGATTATGCTGGGGCCATGCAGGCGGTGCAGGCACCTCTCAGCTCAGGCGATGTGGCGCTCCGGGAACGCGCAGTCTATCTCAATGGACTGAGTGCCGCCGAGACAGGGAACGAGGGGGTACTCGCCAGTATGGCTTCGAATCTGGGAGCATCGAAGGATACTGCTACCCAGACCGACTATCAGGAGCTTGACGCTCATCTGGCGTTACTGCGGCATGACCCGGCCCATGCGATGGCATTTGCGGCCTTGGTTGTGCAGAAAAGGCGCGCAGGGCTGGATTATGGCGGAATGCGCCGTGCGCTCCTTCTGGAGGCACAGGCCGCTGATGCGAGCGGCGAACCCAAACAAGCGCTAGCACTCAGAAAGCAGGAGGCCGATAGCAGATCAAGCCTTCAGGCGCCGATCAGCAGCAGCGAGCCATTGATCGATGGTTCGGCGTCAGACAAACCAGAAAAATGAAGAAGTCTGTGGCCCCATCGGATGCGGGGCCACAGATTTTTATGCCGTAGCGGTTTCGAGCTTGAGGCTCTCCTCTGAGGGCACTGCCGGGCGCAGGGAAGACATCTGCTCTTCCGTCTGAACCATCGGGCTCATGCCCAGCGCGCTCAGAAGCTGGCGGTCCCGGTGTTCGGCTGGATTTGGTGTCGTGAGGAGCTTTTCACCACAGAAAATGGAGTTGGCGCCCGCGAGGAAACACAGAGCGTGTGCTTCGTCCGACATGTTCTCACGCCCTGCTGCAAGGCGAACATGGCTTGCTGGCATGGTGATACGGGCTGCAGCAATGATCCGAACAAAAGTGATGGGGTCCACGGCTTCGGCTTCGCCCAGGGGTGTACCCTCAACGCGGACCAGAAGGTTGATGGGAACGCTCTCCGGGTGCTTGGGGAGATTGGCCAGTGTCGCAATCAGACCGGCGCGATCAGAGACGTCCTCGCCCATACCCACGATACCGCCGCAGCACACATTGATTCCAGCATCACGCACATTGGAAAGAGTGTCGAGCCGCTGCTGATACGTGCGGGTGGTGATGACAGAGCCGTAGAATTCCTCTGACGTGTCGAGGTTGTGGTTGTAATAGTCCAGCCCGGCATCTTTCAGGCGCTGGGACTGCCCTGAATCCAGCATGCCCAGCGTCACGCATGTTTCCAGACCCAGTGACTTCACACCCTCGACCATCTCGCAGACGGCGTCGAGATCGTGATCCTTCGGGGAACGCCACGCAGCGCCCATACAGAATCGGCCCGCACCAGCAGCCTTTGCCGCGCGGGCTTCTTTCATGACGGCTTCGAGCGCCATCAGGCGTTCTGCCTTGACGCTTTTTTCGTGAAGCGCGCTCTGCGGGCAATACGCGCAGTCTTCGGGGCAGCCACCGGTCTTGATGGAAAGAAGCGTGGAAATCTGCACTTTTGTGGGGTCAAAATGCCGACGATGAGCTTCCTGTGCACGGAACATCAGCTCCGGAAAAGGCAGATCAATCAGCGCCGCAACTTCGTCGCGGGTCCAGTCATGGCGAATATCTGTTTGTGCCGTCATGGGGCAATCTCCAACGTTGTTGCGTCACACCTACCCAAAACTGTCCCATCGTGTCATCTCATCGTCACGATCAGAAGCCGGAAAACGGACAAGGCATAGCAGATGAAACACTGGCGTATCGAGCAGATGGATTGGGATTCCTTTGATCCCGCCCATGTTGACCCGGATATAATTCCTCTTGTGAAGGCAGCGTCCGTGGTGGAACGCAATGGCCTGGACTATGCGGAATACCTGCGGCACGTCTTCGTCGGAGATCCGGATTTTAGCAAGGCTGCAGAGAACTGGGCTGTTGAGGAAGTCCAGCATGGAGACGCTCTTGGGCGCTGGGCCATGCTTGCCGATCCGGGATGGAACTATGAAGATGCGTTCTCGCGGTATCGGTCGACCTACAAGATCGAAGCAGACGTGGACGCGTCTATCCGTGGATCGCGGACGGGCGAACTGATTGCGCGTTGCATGGTGGAGACGGGGACATCCTCGTTTTACACGGCCTTGGCTGATGCTACCGAAGAGCCTCTGCTCAAGGCCATCTGCAAGCAGATCGCTGCCGATGAATATCGTCATTTCAAGCTGTTCTATGACCACATGCACCGCTATCTTGCCCGCGAGAAGCTGAGCGTCTGGGCGAGAACGCGCATTGCGCTTGGGCGCGTGACCGAAAGCGAGGATGATGAGCTTGCATCCGCGTATCACACGACGAACGAGCCTCTGGGCATGCCTTACGATCACAAGCGCTGCATTGCGGCCTACATGTCCAAGGCAATGGGCTATTATCAGCCCAGACACATTGATCGTGTGACGGCGATGATCTTCAAGACGATTGGTTTTACGCCTCATTCAGGGCTGCAAAAGCTTACCTCAAAAGGCGTGTATCGTCTCATTCAATGGCGTCGCCGGAGCTTCGTAAAGCATATGGCGGCCTGAGAGCTTCTGTTGCCGAAAGTTTTCGGGACAGTCGACGGCGATATGGCATAACAGTGCCGTATCGTGTCGTAGTCCTGTGTGAGAGGATTTTTCAGAGATGAACGTTTTTCTGCGTCGCCCAGTCGTTTATGTAGCCGCTGGTGCGTTGGTGCTCTTAGGTCTTTCCCAGGCGCGGACGGCAAAGGCTGATCCATATCAGCTCCCAATTGCGTCTTCTGGTCCGGTGCAGTCTGTTGCAGCTCCGGCTCCGGCGACGGTGGCCCTGCAGCAACTGGCACAGCAGGTAGGATATGCGACGTTTACATCGCCCGACTGGCATGTTGGCACGGTCCGCCACATGGTGATGTTTCAATATAAAAAGAACAGCACAGGCGCACAGCGTGCAGAGGTAATGGCCCGCTTCCTCCATCTTGCACAGGATAGCCGTCGCCCCGATGGAAAGTCTGTCGTTACCAGCATCGAGACAGGGCTGCAGATAAGCGGCGAGGGCACTGATGAAGGTCTGCAGCAGGCATTTTTGGTAACATTCCGTTCCGAAGGTGACCGGAATTATTATGTCGGCAAGCCTGTCATCACCGATCCTGCATTTTTTGATCCCGCTCATGAAGCTTTCAAGGAGTTTGCGAAGCCATATCTGGAGAAAGTCGTGACGTTTGATTACGACGTGACCGTTGTGTCAGAGCCTGCCGGATCAGCGAAAAAGATCGCTGCAAAGCATTCACATCATTGAGAAAAAGAAGAATTTAAAGCCGTCCCTTTGACGAAACGATGTTACATGCCTCAGAGTATGGTTATCGCCATAAAACGAGGCACACAGTGACAGTTTCTTTCTTTTCTTCGCGCCGCCGTCTCCGCCAGGGTACCAGTGCCCTGGCGCTTGTAGCGGGTCTCACCGGCCTGTCCGCTCACGCTGCGGCTATCCCTGCTGCGCAGCCATACAATTCGGGCTGGGGCTTTGATGAAGCCGGGATGGACCGCGCCATCAAGCCAGGCGATAATTTCTTCGAATTTGCCAATGGCACATATCTGAAGAACCTCCAGATTCCCGGTGACATGGGAAGCTACGGCCCGTTCCGTATTCTGTATGAGCTTTCGCTTTCACGCCAGAAGACAATTCTGGAAGAAGCGCAGAGCCATGTTGCTGATCATCCAACCGATGATATGGGCAAAATTGGCACATATTATTTCAGCTATCTGGATCAGGCTGCGGTAGATCGTCTGGGCGCAAAGCCTTTGGCGGCGGATCTTGAGACCATCAAGGCCGTACACGATCCGGAAACGCTTGCAGCCGTATTTGGCTCCGGTGCCGGTTCTATGATGTTCAACACTTTTGCAATGGGCGTTGAGCAGGACGAGAAAGATCCTGAACATTACATGCTGGTGCTTGATCAGGGCATGAGCATCGGCATGTCCGGCGGGCTTGGCCTTCCAGACATCAGCTACTACACGGATCCCAAGCTGGCCGATAAGAAAAAGGCATACCAGGCATATATCGCCAAGATTCTGACGCTCGAAAGCTGGCCAGACGCCGAGAAAAGCGCCGAAGCGGTCGTGGCACTCGAGACGGCGCTGGCCAAGGTCGAAGCTCCGCGTGACGCAACCCGTGATCCGCTGAAGATGTACAACCCAACGACGGTTGCCGATCTGCAAAAGCTTGCGCCGGGCGTGGACTGGTCTACGCTCCTGCTCAAAATGGGGATCCCGGCAAAGGGACTCTCCGAGCGCAAAATCAATGTGCGCGAACCGCAGCCGATCGCTGCGATGGCGAAGGTTCTGCATGACGCTGACTATGCCACGCTGCGCGCATGGCTTGCATTCCATCTGGGTGATAACGCGGCATCATACCTGTCGCATGACTTCTCAGACGCATCTTTCGATTTCAACAGCAAAACACTGTCCGGAATTGCCCAGCAGTCTGACCGCTGGAAGCGTGGCGTTCGCGTGTCGAACAGTGCGATGGGTTGGGCGCTCGGCAAGATTTATGTCGCCCGCTATTTCCCGCCTTCTGCAATGCAGCAGATCACGAGCCTCGTTCATGAGGTGAAGGCTTCTTTCCGTGAGCGTCTGGCACATAACAGCTGGATGGACGCCCCGACCCGCAAAGCCGCGCTTAATAAGCTCGATCATTTTGCAATGCAGGTTGGTTACCCCCATAAATGGTGGGACTACAGCACGCTCGATATCCGCAAGGGCGACGTGTACGGAAACGCCGTTCGCGCTTCTGCATTTAACTGGAAACATGACCTGTCCCACCTTGATAAGAAGGTGGATCGCGACGAATGGGGTATGACGCCGCAGACGGTCAATGCTTACAATGACCCGACGATGAACGAGATTGTCTTCCCTGCAGCAATCCTGCAGGCGCCATTCTTTGATCCGAAGGGTGATACAGCCGTTAATTACGGTGCTATTGGTGGCGTCATCGGGCATGAGATGAGCCACGGATTTGATGATCAGGGCCGTCATTATGACGAGCACGGACGTCTGCATGATTGGTGGTCGAAGTCTTCCACAGATGCGTTCCAGAAACTCGCTGACCGTCTGGGTGCGCAGTATGATGCGCAGGAGCCACTTCCGGGCACGCACGTGAACGGCAAGATGACTATGGGTGAGAATATTGCCGATCTTGGTGGCATGAACCTTGGGCTTCAGGCTTATCACGACTCGCTGCATGGCAAGCCCGCCACAACTGAACACGGTCTGACTGGTGATCAGCGCGTATTCCTGGGTTGGGCTCAGGTCTGGCGCGAGAAGGATCGCCCGGATGCCCTGCGTCAGCAGATGCTCTCAAATGAGCACGCACCTGCTGTCACGCGCGTCAATATGCCTGCTCATAACATTGATGCCTGGTATGATGCGTTTGGTGTGAAGCCCGGTGACAAGCTGTACCTTGCACCGGATCAGCGCGTTAAGATCTGGTAAGGCGTGACAAAACGAAGCGTGACGCCTATCCACTGCGTCACGTTTCACACTTTGACGGACCTGCCTCATGACGCAAATGACGATCGGCCATCTGTACACCTCGCTCCATGCAGGGTGCGCCAGCGCGGTGGCTCGCGTCCTTGAGGCAAATGGTGTCGAGGTTGAGTTTTCAGACCTTGACGCCGATGACATTGCCGAAGTTCTGGAATCGGGAGAAATCGATCTCCTGGTTTCTTCCTGGTTTCCGCGCGACGAAAAATTCATGGGTCCCGGTTTGCGGATCATTGGTGACCTCTACCAGCCGGTCACATCCTTCGCGGCTTTCGAGCCTTTAGGTCCGATTGAAACCCTGCTTGCTTCCGATTTTGATCGTGTGATCGTTGCAGACGATAGCCGGGAGGCTTTCGACTCCGCATCGGCACGTCTTCCAGCCCTGTCGGAATTGCCGGTGGAAATCGTGGGTGAGGGCGCGCTGGTCGAGCAGCTTGAAAAGGCTCAGGCTATGGGCAGCAGACTACTGGTGGTGGCAACGCAGCCGCATGCCATTTTTCACCTTCCGCTGCTGCATGTAATCGAGGATCCTGCCTCCCTTCTCGGTAAGGAAATGTCTGCGCGAATGATTATCCGCGACGATGCCGCAAGGAATGCAGACCAGGATCTTCTTGATGAGCTTTCAGAAATGATGCTGGGCAACAAGGTTATGAGCGCACTTGATTATGCAATTGGGGTCGAAGGGCAGGACCCTGACGATGCCGCTGAAGCTTGGCAGCGCGGCCGACTACTCCCGCGCTGATCCATTAAACCCGGACTAAGGATCATCTTGGTCCGGGTTACTTGCTGTATGCTGATTTAGCGAAAAATAAGGCCATCATCGATCAGGACGGACTGTCCTGTAATTTGAGTCATTGCCAGAGGGATAGGCCACAAAAACTGCCATATCTTTCGGCGTTTCGACCCGGCCTGTCGCAATCCCGTCTACATATTTTATACGCTGCGCCAATCTCCGCGCCCGTAATCTTTGTTATTCGATTTTTTTAAAAAATTACGTTTAGAGGAGGCCACCTAACTAAAATGGATGTTCTCGTAATGAGTGATTTTTCTAATGCGTAGCCTGAAAAAGTTCAGGGTGGCCGGGGAGGGAATAATTCGTTAAATTATAGTTATTGTGATGTGGATTTGAGGTCTCATGAGTAGCTCTGAAAGCACCTCCGCTGTTTTTGATGCTTTCAGACGACTGGACGATGATGCGTGGCTTGCGGTTCTTGTCGCGTCGGTTCAGCAGCGGGAAATTGACGGTGTGGAGATGCCGGGATTTCCGTCAGTACCGCTTCAAAGGGAGCTTCATGGTCATGATGGAGAAGTTTCCATTCATGAAGCTCATGTCTTTTACCGTGAGATCAAAGCTTACTGCGCGTATGCTGGGAGCCCGATAACGTCAGCCACCGCTCTGATGGATTTCGGATGTGGCTGGGGCAGGATGGCTCGGCTTTTCATGAAAGATATTCCTCCCAGCCAATTGTTTGGAGTGGAAACGACTTCCCGCTTTTTGATGGCTGCCCGTCGGGCAAATCCCTGTCTGGCATTTCTGGAAAGCGAATTGACGCCACCTCTGCCTATGCAGGCAGAGGCACTGGATACGGTGGTCTCCTGGTCAGTGTTTTCGCATTTTGATGAATTCCTCGCGGGGCACTGGGTTCGGGAGTTTCACCGATTGCTCAGGCCCGGTGGAATGTTCGTATTTACGACGCAGAGCAGGCGCTTCATTGCTTTTTGTGCGGAGCAAAGATTGCGCCGCGCATCTGGAATGAGGCTTGAGCATCCATGGCATGATGCCTGTGCGGACAGTTTTCTGGATGAAGCGTTGGAATTTTCGCGGTACGAGAAAGGACAATTTCTTTATGCTTCCTCGGCAAAACCGCCCCATCCTCAGGCGCATTATGGCGAGGCGATTATCCCGCGAAACTATATTATCAAAGTTTGGGGGCATCTGTTTCGGTTGGTCGAATACATGGATAACCCGGCCCGACTGCCGCAGGTTCTAGTCGTTTTGCAGAAAATATAATCTGAAAAGCATTGTCATTTTAGAAGGGGTGGTAGGAATAGTGCGTCCCAGACTGGCTTTTCGAGGTAACAATGTTTTCTCGTGGATTGGCGTTCAGTTTTCTGGCTGTGGTTGCCTTTACTCCGCTAAAAACTGCTTTTGCCGCAGATGAAAATATTAGCGTCACGGCCGAGAGAAGCCAGAAAGTCGCCGATTATCGGGACGTCGCGCATATGTTCAGGCGCTTTGATCGTTTTCCCGCCGCAGCGAGGCAAGGGTTGTCGTTGCATTTGATTGGCTGGGTGGACCCCGGCCATGAGCTGCCGTCCGAATCTCATCTCATGATACGGGCAAAATCTGGAGAAATTCCACTTTTTTCCGGCACCGATCATGACATGCATTTTCCGGTCAATGATGTCCTGTGGGCAGAAAACCCGCCGATCATTCAGCGTTTACCTGCGGGTAGGATCGTAAAAGCGACGATGTCGATTGAGGTTTCCCTTCCGCAAGCATCATCTTTTTCGAAATCCGAAGCGCAGCACTGGCTGAAGCAGATCGACGCCTGCATCGAAGATATTGTGGGTGTTATCTTCTCTTTCCTGATGCCCGATGCGCATCGCCTGAGAGTGGAGGTTGCCCCGGGTGCAACGCTTGAGGCTGTATCCGGCGGAAATGTGTGCCTTTTGCTCGATAATCGTGATGTTGAAAGCCGCATTTTCCTGCTTAGGGTTCAGGACTATCCAGAGGGCACTGTTTTCAGGTCGAGCAAGCCATTTGTTAGAGTAAGTGTCAAAATTCCGGGGGATCCGAGTTTTGCTTTCACGCCTGACAAATAGACGCAGGATTTGACAGCAGGCGCTGGAGGCAGCATCACCCTGAGCCTGATTTAACGCCAGCAGGGGTTTGCATGTCGGTTCACGCGTTCGTCTTTCCAGGTCAGGGCAGCCAGTCTGTCGGAATGGGCCAGGCCCTGCACGAGGCTTTTGCTTCTGCTCGCGCCGTCTTTCAGGAAGTGGACGATGCGCTGGAGACTCATCTGTCCAAGCTCATGTTTGCTGGCGATGCCGACGAACTGACACGGACAGAAAACGCCCAGCCTGCTCTGTTTGCTGTTTCCATGGCTACGGTCCGTGCGTTGGAAGCAGAAGGCGCGTTCCGCTTATCCGACAAGGCAGCGCTGGTAGCCGGACACTCGCTTGGCGAATACTCGGCTCTCGCGGCTGCGGGCACGCTTGGTATTGCAGAAGGCGCACGCCTCCTGCGTCTACGTGGTCAGGCGATGCAACGTGCTGTGCCCGCGGGTGAGGGCGGTATGGCTGCTCTGCTGGGTGTGGATGAGGAGCAGGCTGCTTCAATCTGCACGGACGCTGCTCAGGGTGAAACGCTTGAGATCGCCAACGATAACGGTGGTGGTCAGATCGTGATCTCCGGGCATATCGGAGCGATTGACCGCGCTATTGCGCTCGCCAAAGAGCGTGGCATCAAGCGTGCGGTAAAGCTTCCAGTGTCGGCACCGTTCCATTCTTCCCTCATGGCACCTGCTGCACGTGAAATGGAAGAAGCGCTCGGGGTTGCAAAAATTTCTGCCCCGGCAATTCCCGTCATTGCTAACGTAACAGCTGCAAAAGCTACTGATCCCGCAGTCATTCGTGATCTGCTGGTGCGTCAGGTTACGGGTACTGTTCGCTGGCGTGAGAGCGTTCAGGCAATGGCGGCAATGGGTGTGACTAACATGCATGAACTCGGTTCGGGCAAGGTACTCTGTGGTCTTGCACGCCGCATTGCCCCGGATCTGGCAGCGGACAACGCGGGAACGCCTGCCGAAATCGAAGTTCTGCTCAAGACCCTGTAAGGATAACGGATCATGTTTTCTCTTTCCGGCAAGCTTGCTCTCGTTACGGGTGCATCTGGTGGTATCGGCGCTGCGATTGCACGTCAGCTGCATGCGCAGGGTGCCACAGTCGTCCTGAGTGGCACGCGTGAACCTGCTTTGCAGGAACTCGCAGACAGCCTTGGCGAGCGCGCACTCATTGCCGTCGCAAATCTGTCCGATGCTGCCGAGGCTGATGGCCTGGTTGCTAAGGCTGAAGAAATTGCTGGCCAGACACTCGACATCCTGGTCAATAACGCGGGCCTCACGCGGGATACGCTTGCAATCCGCATGAAGGATGCTGATTGGTCGCAGGTCATGACGGTTGATCTGGAAAGCCCTTTCCGTCTGGCGCGTGCGGCCCTTAAAGGCATGCTTCGTCGTCGTTCGGGACGTATCATCTCGATTGCCTCCGTTGTCGGGACTACAGGCAATGCGGGTCAGGCAAACTATGCGGCGGCTAAGGCTGGCATTGTAGGCATGAGCAAGTCACTGGCCCAGGAGGCCGGTCCTCGCGGGGTGACAGTCAATGTCGTGGCGCCTGGTTTCATCGAGACACCGATGACGGATGTACTGTCTAATGGTATCCGTGAGAAACTTGTTGGTTCGATACCGCTTGGGCGTATGGGAAGCCCGAATGATGTTGCTTCCGCAGTGACTTATCTGGCGTCTGAAGAGGCTGGTTGGGTTACGGGTACGACGCTGCATGTCAATGGCGGCATGGCGATGGTCTGAGAACGCTTGGCCTTTTGAGGTAAAGCGTGCTAATCGCGCGCTGCTTTGCCCGGCTTGATGAAGGCCGATGTCCGGTTCGTCCGGCGGCAACGCTTTTCCTCAGGGAAGAGCGGTTCTGTGCTGGAGGACCTCTCGGGCCTCAGACTGGCAGAAGGCAGAACGATTTTTTTGAAACGCCCCGAACAGGGCATAAGGAACGAAGACAGATGAGCGACATTGCTGACAAGGTGAAGAAGATCGTTGTCGAGCACCTCGGCGTCGAGGAAAGCAAGGTAACCCCCGATGCGTCCTTCATCGACGATCTGGGCGCAGACAGCCTCGACACCGTTGAACTGGTCATGGCTTTCGAGGAAGCATTCTCCGTCGAAATCCCTGAAGACGCTGCTGAGAAGATCGCAACCGTTAAGGATGCCATCGACTACATCGAGAAGCAGAAAGCGGCCTGAGTCGCTGCGGAGCCGGCTTGCCCGGCTCCATCCCGGCCTCTCAATGGCCGGATGTTACGGTTCGCCCAGGGTGACGGGCGTTCTGTCATGACGGATCACAACGTAAGAGATGAGGCATCGATGAGCGGGACAGGAACGAACGGAAGACGCGTGGTCGTCACCGGTATCGGTGTTGTCAGCCCTCTTGCAGTGGGTGCAGAGCTGACCTGGAAACGTCTGATTGAGGCGCAGTCCGGTATTGGTCGCATCACACATTTTGATCCATCCGAGCTTCCTGCGCAGGTCGCTGGTGAAGTTCCAGAGGGATCAACAGCTGAAGGTGGTCTCACGCTTTCGGACTGGGTACCCATCAAAGACCAGAAGAAGATGGATCGTTTTATTCATCTTGGTCTCGTCGCGGCAATTCAGGCTGTTGAGGATTCCGGCTGGAAGCCCGAGAATGAGGAAGACCGCTGCGCCACTGGCGTGATGATCGGTTCCGGTATCGGTGGGCTCCAGACCATTTATGAAGGTTCGCTGACAGTTGCGAGCGGACGGGCGCGTCGCCTGTCTCCCTTCTTTATTCCTTCCGCGCTGATCAATCTGATTTCTGGTCACCTTTCGATCCGTTACGGCTTCAAGGGACCCAACCACGCTGCTGTTACGGCGTGCGCCACAGGCGTGCACGCTATCGGCGATGCAGCACGTCTGATTCAGTACGGCGATGCTGACGTCATGGTTGCAGGTGGCGCCGAGGCTGCGATCTGCGCTCTGGGTAT
>Ga0157363_1002098_pt1 | contig 17321 bp, 8 predicted proteins | sample AttsexASBM1_FD_111477 | JGI IMG/M metagenome (GOLD analysis project Ga0157363, IMG submission 111477) | Fungus gardens microbial communities from leaf cutter ant in Ribeirão Preto, State of São Paulo, Brazil - Atta sexdens ASBM1 | ecosystem: Host-associated > Fungi > Mycelium > Unclassified ... | reverse complement strand
TTTTGTTATTAATTTTACGTCGATGTAATTGTGCACATTCTCCTTGCCGAATATCGCGTTGTTCATTAATTTATATAAATTTTTTTTGAAATCGTTTTTTGCGCGCGTTCTGAATTGTGTATTAAGTTCAATAATCACGGAACCATGAAGATTAAGCGAATTGTAGCACCCGAATAATTTTTATGCGAAGATCATAATGAGTACATTGCTGCAGGTTGCGATGAATAACGTAACGCTGCTTATCGTACAGCGTTGCGAGAAGTTCATCCTCGCGTTTGCCGGGCAGCTTATTGCGCATTGGACAGAAAGGTAGGTTAGTATGTCGGTCGTACAGATGCTGTGGATACTCGATATCGATCTCGAAAACATAACCTGACGAATCCGGAGCGATCATGCTCACGTCGAAGTTGTGTCTTCGAATAAGTCGAAATTCAACTTATGGCAAAGATTGACATATCGTCCATCTACAGATTAGTCACATCGTAGTACATCAAATATAACGGTTTCGACGTACGAACGCATGTACTTGTTATTAGCCTGCGCGTATTTACCGGAACATCGACTGCGATGTATACCGCGCTCGATGACCATATCATTGTCGGTCATAAATCACTGTACTTGCCGAACGTTCGGATGGAGAACTCACTGCTATACGTTTATGACGTGAGCATAATCGTTCTCAGATATGATACCCGTCAATGAACTATACAATAATTCGTGCGGTCCTGAAATTTTTCGACACAGTTAATGTACTCGTATGGAAAGATAATTTTAAGTCAATAATTCAAATTCTTCATCTGACAAATTTGAAACGTACAATTTTTAATTTGTCTTTGTCGAGATACGTCGCTAATTTATCGAAGCTTGCTTTTGAAAGAATGAATAAACCTTAATTTACGCAATTTTTCTGAAAATTATTTTCATTTTTATTTTTGGTGCTATCGACATGTTTAGTGAATAAAATATATTTTTTTTTGTAATTCGTAGTACATCTATATGCATATCGTATGCTATAGCGATTTCTTTAATTATAAAATGCGCGTCGTAGCCCGACAAATTATGAAATACAACCAGAATATTGAACGAATTTTTAAGATTGCAATTCGAATGTGCTGGATCACAGTATCTATTGGTTAAGTGGCAATGATCGCGGACCCGCCCGTGAACGGTTTCCTACAGATGTGACAACGCGTCACGCTATGGTTCGCCTCTCATTGTTTTTTCGATAACGTTTCCATGGGCACGTTGACGGATATTTAATATTTTTATATTTTTCATGCGATGCGCCAAGTCTTGGAGTTGCGCGAACCACGCTATATAATTTTTCATCGTCTTGCGTAGAACGCACTCCAAATCGGCGTATATTACTCGTTTCTGGTTGTAGTTGCCGAATTCGAGCCTATCGTCCTCGCTAGGTATCGGACTGCGCAGTCGTTTAATTTGCCGCAGTCCACAGCATGCGTCTGTAATTTTTCGCACGAAGCTGAAGTAATGGAGGCACCTGTAAATAATAAAAAAGTCATTTTTCACTATTTCTTTTTATTGTTTTTTTTTTATTAGCTTTACTTATTATACCGGTCGTAAAAATATTTCTTGGTCTTTTTTCCAGTAATCTGTGATCTCATGAGACATGATAGGTTCTTAATTCGCGCAAAATGGCTAATGCTATCGTCGCGTGGATTTTGTAGATACAGGAGATTGATATTTCTCCTTTTTATTACTTGTGAACCGTAGAGAAAGGATCTGCTTATTTTCGATGCCGTACATTGTTGAGATTTTTTAATTTTTTAATTCTTTGAATGTTATACTTGATACTGCTATTTAACATTGCAGTGTAATGCGGATATAACGATTTCCTATCTACATAACGTTTAGGTATAGAGCCACCGATCACGCGAAGCACGCCGTCCGTCGAATGCACACTGATCACCGCTTTCTTAAGTATAATTTCTCACGGCATCTCGAAGTAATCCGCGTGCAGAGGATTGTGCTTATTCATATTTACCAAATTGAGAATTCGCGACAATGCCTCCCGCGTTTCTGAAATTCGTCCAATGATGCCAAGATGGATTTGCTCGTACCACTCGTGCACATTTGTTCGAAAGAATTCAAAGTTTCGGGTGGCGATACTTTTATTGGTGCGTTTATCCCCTGCTAGAAACTCGCATTGAACGCTGTGTTCACTTTCACACTGTCGTGTCTTTCTACAATGTCTTGCACTCGTTCTAGTATTACACTGCCAGCGTCTTCCAAAAATCGCTGCGGCTCGATGTGAGTTTATTATTACCGAGCCTATCAATATACAGCTTTTAGCGTCTTCCAAAAATCGCTGCGGCTCGATGTGAGTTTATTATTACCGAGCCTATCAATATACAGCTTTTAAATGCTATTTCGAAATCCATTCTCGCACATCGAAATCCATCCGACACCACATGCATGAGTCATCCACGCATTGAATCTTTCAATCTCTCGAGCCTCGCGATACATGCGGTCACTGATTGTCTCTTGCCGATTGATAATGCCCGATGCGGGCGTTTGGCACAACTCTTCTTCTAGAGATTTTATGAGCTCGTCGCATCGTTATTTCCATATGACGTACTCTTCTCTAGTATTCAGCTGCGCCGCTTGCTCTATCAAATCGTGCTCCATATTATCGCTTGCGTTGACTAATGACGCGATGTGTCTAAATTTTCTCATTTTATACTATTTACTTGGTTACGTGACATTTGTATCACATTACATTGATGATGATGTCACCGCTCGAACATGTTGTGACATGTTGTACCATATCGAATGTTCGTGAAAAATCGAATCACATGTACACTATTTGGCAACGTTGCATTTGTATCAAATCGCATTGATGATGTCACCGCAAAATATGTCGTAACATGTTAAGACTTGTCGCGGCATGTCCTTGAAAAATCTTTGATTATGCTATCTAATAAAGCCGACGCTTACGAAATTGCAAACATCGCATTTTTATTGTATTAAATTACATTGATGATGTCATCGCGAGACGCGTCAACTAACAAATACAATACGGCAAACACTTAACGTAACATTTATAATAAAAATTCAAATATTGAATGTGTATTATTAGTTACTATATTTGATATACTATTGACAGTTATATATATATATATATATATAGAGTATATATATATATATAGAGTATATGAAAAATAAACGAATATTAATTTTGTGTCTCAGCATTTGAAATTATTCATTCCTTCCGTCTTCGCGATATCTATTCGTTCTTACATTCTTCATATCATATTACCTGTGCCGGCATCAATGCGATATCGTGTCTGATAATATTACTGCACTCATTTTAAAAGCATTATTAGAATATAATCGAATAAGTACAATAGAAATAAAAAATATATATGTATATATTTTGCATATGCGAAAAAGTAAAAAAGGAGTCATATAGGAAGCTGCAATGAGAGAAAAGATCGACCTAAATATAGGATGAGTTACAACGGGCGGCATAACAAGAGAAAGATGGTAAATATATGGCAAGTATACGAGATAGAACGCACGGCTGTCGCGATGGCGCTCCTCAATATCTCAATGCGTATAATAGTAACATTTGATAACAGGGTGCACAACAAAGGCAACTTTTGAATCTTAAAATTTATTATGTCGATCTTCTCGCGACAATATTTTTGATTTACTTTGTTTTATATACACCGACATAGATAAATCCTGGGCAGTCTCGCTACAGCGAAGAATATTTTTTAGCATCAATCTTGTCCACGTCTTTAGTCTCATGAGACCATTCGAGCGAGGTCAGACGTTCCCTCTCTCTCGGGTATTGCATCCCTTCAAATATATTTTTGAAAAGCTTTGCCGGCTTCGACATTGCATTACATTATCCAAAGTCCCTTCATTCGTCTCGGCGCACGGTCGTACAGTGCGGAAGTAGCCGTCGTAGCATGCGTCCAGTGTTTGGAGGGGGGGAAGGAGTGCCATTTTCGTTTGAATTACATCATTTTTTTTTAGAACTCTATTCGCCCAGTTCGAGGTGGTCGGTACCTTGCATTCAATTTACCTTAGTTCATATTTCGAAGACCATTAATGGCCAAGTTCAGCCAGTTCGGCTGCAAGGTCAATTAAAGAAAAAGAGGAAGAAGAAATTGTCCACATCTTGTCTGCGCGCGAATTCATCAGTTGTATTTAAAAAACGGTATGTGATAAGATGAAATTCAGAGAGCCTTATAAATTTGAAAAAAAAATGATGAGGAGGATGTTCCCCTCATGGAAGCCGACGAAATTGAGGAGAAGGATGTCTCTCTTGGCGAGGATGCTCCCATCAAAGAGGAGGAGGAAGTCGAGCATGAACTCGATGAAAGCTTACCGATTATTAATTTCACATCTTGTATGAGGGACAAATTGATCGAGTTCATGTTCGATTTCTTCTTCTCGATTTAACTGAGGAAGAATTATTACACTTTTGTATAATATATTTTGCTGCGCGCGGTGGCGGCAGAGATTGAGGAGGAGGCAGAGGCGGCAGAGATTGCCACTTGGACTGAAGAGACTGCGTGGATGGAGAAGGTGGATCAGGATGAGGAAGATTAGGTGGTGGAGATGGTGATTGCAGAGGTAGCGGGAGATGGTGATGTCAAATAAGCATTTAGCATTTTTACTTCTTTTCTCTACGCAGCATTTTTACATGTCTACTTCTCTTTTCTACGCGCTCCCTCACCCTATCTTCCCACTTCCAGTAAGTTCCTTTCACGACCGCGACGCCAGCGCCCCCTGATGGCGGCAGCCAGGCGGCTGTATCCGTCCAGAATCTCTATTACTATTTAGGGGAAGAAACCTCTTAGAAAAAGATTGATTTTCTCTTTTTAAGCAAATATCGCAGAAATTGTAAAAGACAGAAAAAAATTTTCTGAATGAAAATTAAATAACTTCAAAAGTACTTTAGAATTGTAATAAAAAAATTATTTTAAATTATTTATTTGTATAAAAATAATAAAAATTATTTATTTACCTATAAAGAAAATATTTTTTATTGTAATTTTAAAGTAATCTAAAGTAGTCTTTTTAGAATAGTCTTAACACTATTCAATTTTCATTCAGAAAATTTTCTATCTTTTACAGTTTTGGCGATATTCGCTTCGAAAGAGAAAAGTCAATTTTTTCCACGGAATGTTTTATTCCTTAAAAGTGCGTATAAGCACATATGAAAAAATACGTATTACTTATTTTGGTCTGGAGAATAACATACTAGAAGTTCGAAAGGGGATAATTGGATTTTCTTGTTAGAGAAATTGTAGAAGTCCGTCGACTGCAATACTTATAAAATGCATCACTCTCCGATTGAATATGTTAAAATCTTAGTTCCTTAGGCTACTCGTTCTTGTTCGCGTTCACACTCAAGTCATGTAATATTAGTTCATTAATTTATTGTAATAAAATAACCCAAGTAAATGATTTATGTAAATGCAATGACATTGTTGTAAAATTTCGATATCATCAATATTGTTTTTCATTAATTATATGAAATAAATAAATCATATTCTAGTAGCAATCGTTTCTCGTATTAATTACAAAAACGCTCTTGAATGTTATCGTAAACTCTACAGCGTCCATCTATTAGCTCGCGAATGGGTACGTAACATTCCAGTAAAACCCAAGCTGTTTGGTGTTTAATACTAAGCGTGGTGTTTAATACTTTCACGTCTTCCCTTCTCCAGATTTTGCTCTGTATAAGTCCCGCTCCGAATCAAACTCCTCGTTCAACCTTGCGTAATGCACTCAATGTTCACATGCGTTTTGTGGTACAACGCTTGAAGCGAAGCGTTCTATGTTGATTTCCTCGCATGGAATCGCGACGCGCTTTATAGCGTGCGCTTCGCATTCCTTTTATTCTGTTTCTTTTATTTCGTTCCCATACTTCCGAGTAGGGCTGTAGCTTATCATTTTTCATTTTCTTTTCTCGCGTTGTTTCTCTCTTCTGAGGAGATCATTCTCATGAGATTCTGTGCACGCAGATGGAAAGATCAAGGCGGGGTGGCAGCAGCTTAAGTGGCTGATTAAAGCCTACCATCACGGGGACTTCGATTCTGCAATTTTAGGACTCTTAATCAGGCAGTAGCTTCCGATCGTTATGTAATCTTCTCACCTTCACTCGTGACTCTGTGTGCCTAGAGAGACAGAGTTATCCCCATTGGATACCTCGAAACTATCCTCGCGACCGAATAAAGGTCACTAGAAAACTGCGACCTAGGTCCCGCATTGTTACTAACGAGTCTTGTCGTTTGGTTGTCCGAAAAATTCGTGCCGATGTTGAAGGAAAATTGAAACGCAGAAGATTTAAATTTTAGTATACATTTATTAAATTATATAGGTTAGTCAGCACGAACTTTCCGAACAACCCAATAAAAATCATTAAATGAAAATAACTTGTTCTCTTATTTTTATTTTCTCTTTCAAAGTGACTCTGTGTAATAATAATCCTCGCTGTCGCAAGATCGACGTCGTTGCCTGTCGTGGCATTATTATGACGCGCTTCTGACAGAGTCCCGAAAGGGTCACGAAAGTTGTCATCGTGCAAATATTCGAGCAATCTATATATATATATATATATATATGTAGTCTTGTGTTAGAAATCGAGGCTCTAACCCTCGCGCCACTTGCTCCGTGGCTTCTTCGATTATAAATAATTTCATCGAGTCAGAATATGACAGGTTGATTAAGAAAAATGTTCGAAGTATTCGTCTCGTGCATCAACATATACTACTGTATACCTTAGTATTAAGTTTCGCACTCATTCAAAAATATTAGGTATCGAATAATCATTCAAATCCATTTCACATCTTTTCTTGCAGATCATCCTCATTGTTTACTGGCGTTGAATACACAATAAATTTTAAATGGCCTCAATGAAAATCTAATGGATTGAGATCAGGAGATCGTGGCGGCTATAGAGTGGATCCGCCTCTATCGGTTTACGAAGAGTTTAGGAATGTTCTCGCTTCAAAATGCAAATGAGGCAGAGCACTATCGTGCATAAATCACAAGTTTTGCTTGATAGCACCATTTTGCCTCTTTTAGAATTATTTCACCACTTTTAAATATCTCGTGAGCATAAGATACTGACTATCTAAAATTCTGTCTGATTTGTATTGATGAATATTGTTTGTAAACATTAGATCGAACGTGCTAAGCTGTACAGTAATATGTATTGATGATCACAGACTTCTATATACTGCTAACTCTTTAGCAGTTAGGACAAGCTTATGTGAAATGGACCTCGAAATTGTACGGTAGTTCTACGCGTTTATTTTTAATAATTATTTCACATTAACTAACATAATACAAAATCACTTATTACAATTACCATTAACTCTTTTAATTTCGAGAAAATTAATAAATTTATAATGTCACGAATTAACCCGAAGAAATGCAGTATGGTTTTGTCCTGCAACGTTTTGCATCAGTTGTACATAGACATGTCAAACGTAAGTTTTGGCGACTCAGTCGTGTGAAAAACAGCGTTTGAAAAATTTATTTTTTTCGGAAGTTTAAGAAAAAAGATAGATAATTGAATATTAGTAGATGTATAAAAGATTGAATATTAATAGACGTGCGAAGGGCATTTCACTCTCGAGTCAAACAAACGCTTAATTCTCGCTGACTCGGTTTGATTCGTTTCTTATTTTCTGACTTTTACTGATTTTCTCGCACTATTTTTGCTCGTCAATTCGCGTTGACTTCGTGCTGATTTCATGCTTCGTTTTTTAAACGCATCGATTCATTAATAATAAGATTCATATTATGATTCGAGAATGAAGTGCTTCTTGTAGACGTGTATAAAAAATGTGATCCCATTCAATTTCTAATAAAATTGTAGAGGAATTAAAAAACCATTAAGAGTCCACACAGTTATTGCGGAAAATTTAATTTATTGTTTACAAATAATTTAATGCAAATGTTTTGTCTAACTTTTCTGGCCCTTCTGATTACTACAATAAAATATAAATAGTATTTTAATATGGTTAATCTATCAAATGTATTTATGCTGATGTGTGCGCATATACGCACACGTACCATCATACGGAGTTCTCGACGCATGCGTATAATACAATATCAAAATTAGGGGTCACTTTTTCAAACGAGTTAGCAGTCTAGTAATATATAAAAATATCGTAATATATAAAAATCTAGTAATATATATATATAAAAGTTTGTGATTGACGCACGAGGCGAATATAATACTTCGAATATTTTCTTTAATAATTCATAACTTGAAAACTAAGGATATAATTATATAGGACATACGTTCATATTTTTATTTTAGTGTATAGATTTGTTTCCTAAAGTATTGACATGCATTTATGAAACATTTTGTATGTTCCTAAGCAGGGGGTAGTGTAGGATATTAATTAACATTGCATACGTATAGCGGAAATGTGTGTTATTTCTTAAATCTTTTTATTAATAATTTTTAACAAATAACGAGTGATTAAAACCTATTGAATAACGAGCGACTAAAACTTGTCAAAGGTCAAAGAATCATGACCTAAATAATATATGTCAAGGTCAAAGTCAAAGGGAGTTATCGGAGGTCATCCTTATTTTATATAATTCTCCACCAATTGATTCATCTTATTATTCTGTTTATAAAAATATTAAGATATGATTATCAGGAAATTAATAGCTTATAAGATATTTAATGTTTTATTTTATCAAAATGGCCAATATTGAGTATAAAATATTTCGTAAACTAATTGATTTTGTGATAGTTTCATTTTAATAATTTTACATGCAAAATAATCAGAGGAATCATATTATGTTAAAAAAAAACCACAATTTCATTTAAAAGAGTGTTACCTCCAGATGACCTCATGAATTTTTTTCGAAAATTACTTTAACCTGATCCTAAGGCTAACTATTGTTTTATCACTATTTTATGTATTGAAGAGGATCCGAAGCGAATCAAAACGTTTACTACTTTTGATTAATAAAGAATTGATCGCACATCAATATTCTGTGTTGGCATTTACACATCATTAGATTTAATCTTTAGGATCTTCTAAATTTAACCTATTGTTATTACTTTTGTTTTAATTTAATCTATATTTACATCCTTTCAGACCGTACAACTTTCATTAAAACATTTTTTCTTATCTTTCATATTTTTTGAGCTATTCGATCTATTATATTTTAAATAAAACATCTTGCATATTATTATTAATAAGTATCATTATAGTGATTATTAATTTATATTTAATTAGGACCATGGACATTATCTGGAATAGAAGTATTAGGAACTTTTCATAGTTCTTTACATGCAAATAAGTCCACAGTACCAGATTTACAATTAATGGTGTTACCTTTAGGAATATCGAAAGATAATGGTTTTATACTCAAGGAAACAATGGGGATTTCTGATGAGGTATAGAAAGTATATTCTTAGTATATTGCTTGTGGCCGAGCGTGGTGAGTTTTCTTATTTGCTGTGGTGCGCACTCTGGTTGTACACAGTTACATGGGAATAATACATCTACAGTGTGTTTAACGTTGATTCTGAACGACGAAATGTTGTTAAAGAAGTTTTCTTGGCAAAGATACACTCTGTGTTGTTGTTTCTTTCTGAGGGGAGAAACGAGCGGCTAAAAATGAAAATATTTTGATTGTATCAGAAATCGAATCCGAGATCTGTAGCTTAACAGACGCTGTTTGCTTTGCCACGCTCGCTTTCTGAATATAATATATAATAAATAATATATAATAAAAATAGGGGGAGTCCGAAGAATTGAATCACGTTTTATTTGATATATAAAATTTATTGTAATTGATGTATAGATTTTTTATTCATGTTAAAGTAAAGCTTCATAATATAGATATAATTTGTGGATTTTGTAATTCTAATAAATTTATAAACATAAATGTTAAATTTGGTTCATCTCTCCCGGAAGGGAGACATGACTTACCGGTTAGGGAGATTTGATCATACTCAAATAAATTTATGGAAAAAGTAAAAAAGACATATTTTGTCTTTAATTTACATTAAGAACAAATTTTAAACATTAAAATCACATATAATGTTTTGAACTTTGTGAACAAAATCAATAAAAACTAAAACTAAACATCTATGTTCCATATAGTTTTCATTAATTTTCACAACAAAGAATAAAGTAAAATTTCTCAATCTCAAACATTTAAATTAACAAAATAGTCATTTTGATATCATTTTGAAAATTATTCATACACTAAATAGAAATTTCTAGAAATAATAATAAAGATTAAATAGCTCATCTATCTTGCATACAAAGCAATATCTGTTTTCATCTCAATTTCCTTCACTGTCATTACACTAAACTTCAACTTCTCTCTCTCTCTCTCTCTCTCTCTCTCTCTCTCTCTCTCTGTTTCACTATCACTTGACTGAAGAATTTTTCTTTTTATCATTTGTTTTTTTGATTTATTTATTTTCTGAGATTTCTTTGATTTCTTTTTTTATTCTTTTTATGTTTTAGGATTGCGATCATTCTTTTTCGGTGTTAATATTTTAATTTTTTCAGGCTGACGACCATATTCTTTCTCTGCAGAATTATTTTACAACCAATTTTTTGATAACTCCTTCGAATTAACTTGTGTATATTCACATACGAATTTCATGGTGATCATTCTGATTAAAATATAGTTCATTTTACTGTAAGTTATCAAGTTTTAATTAATTAATAATTTTTCTTCTTATAGTGTAAAAATTAGAAAATCTTTGTATTGACTTTCCTTGGTTTTTATTTTTTCCAATTTGTTTCTCTTACATATCTGTGTAATGTAGTTCTATTATATTTATTATATTGTACTTGATTGCAACTTTTCTTATAGACATGCCTTTTCTAATATCTTCTAACACATTCTTCAGCGTCTATTCACTGAATTTATGTTGTCGGATGATATTCTCTTTTGGTTTGTATCGAAAGGGCATCTTGTCCTTAAGAACTAAAAAAAAAAAGTTAAAATTAGAATGACAAAAATCTTGACGAATAGAAGAAATAGTCACTGACTTAGTGACACTGACTGGGAGAGTTGACCCTGGCCTCCTTACTTTGAATGGTTCAAATATCCTACATGGTATCTTCTTTACTTTGATATTTTGCAGGATTTTGCAGGAAAAGTAAAAATTATAGGCTAAAAACACCAACATTACCTCAAATTATAATAATATATGGTGTAAGTAACATTAAATGCTTTTACAAACCTTGATATATAAAAGTGTCACGATAAAATAAACAAAATATTTTTATTCACTCTGAGCACGTTAAAACACGTTCGGCTCACTCATAGCCGAAAATTGCAGAGCAATGCCACGTTATCACGTGGCATACGTAGCGGCTGATCGCGCACGTCGCTTCTTGATCACGCACTTCGAGCGAAATTCGAATGAGATATTTGAAATAGTTCAACTCTCCTGTATGATTCAAGTCTCCCAGACTCCCCCTATATAGTCAAATAAAAATAAACACATTATGAATTGTAACTTGAAGTTAAAAAGAGTTCACACATACATTACATACACATTACATATACACATTTTTCTGAAAGCAAAAAGCTTTTAATTTTCAAAACATTTTCTTTTAGGTCTATAATAAATATTTTGCTCCATTTTCACATCAAAATACAATAACAATTGCACCTGTTTTATTACATCCTAAAAGTAGTGGAGAATTACGATTGCAGAGCAGCAATTCTTTTGACAAACCACTGATTGATCCAAAATATTTATCAAATGAAGATGATATTGATACTCTCATAGAAGGTAACAAAGATGCTATATTATAGGACTATATATCAAACATTTGTACAACAATATTTTATATAGAGCATGATTATTTTAGGTTTGTATTTTATAAAAAAACTTTTGAATACGACTATTATGAGAGTCCATGGTGCATCTCTTAATAGAAGGTCATTTCCCGGTTGCGAGAACCATATATTTGACACTAGGAAATATTGGAAATGTTATATAAAACATTTAACACTCACATCTTATCATCCAGTTGGTACATGTCGCATTGGAGATGTTGTGGATGCAGCATTTAAGTAATTATGAAATTATAGTTAAAAATAAAAGAGTATATATTATAATCATAATTCTTTCTTATATTCAATTCTTATTTTATAAGAAGGAATTATGATTACAGTATATACTTTAATAAACAAAGATTAATGAAGTAAATAAGGATTCTTCTTATAAGTTTTACGATATTTTCATTTTAAGAAAATTTAATTCTTACATCTTTTATGTAGGATATTCAGTGTAGTCCACATGATTTTTTAGACATTATCCGATAATTAAAAATAGTGGTTGAAAGATGAATATTCATTTGTTTTGGGCTACAATACATGTTAAAAAATTTTAAAAAGCTTTTAAAAAAAATCATTGAATTTTTTGAATAGCACCCTACAAATTTTTTCCATAATATTGTATAATAAGAGTTCAAGCCGAATTCAACGCACTATCGAAAATGTCATTTTTATTGATTCTGACACATAAATACATAATATTAGGGATTACGTGGGAAAAAGTTCGTGGCGTTTTTCCCGTTAGATGGCATTAAAAAAACGCCACGAACTTTTTCCCACACGTAATATGTATTATAAATATCTATTAATAATGAAAGACTATTGCAATGTTCTCGTAGAGATGGGAGATAAACAAGAACAAAGGACCAAATGCAAATCAACGCACAAATATATATATATTTATATATATATATATATATATATATATATATATATATACTGTATATATTCTCGTCTACAGAAAAGAAGTCATCATGAACAAGATAAGATTTCATACTCGGTATCGTACACGCCCTCTGCACGGCGCAACTAGCTTGGAGGAAAAAGAGAATATCGACAATAGCGCCCTCTAAATTTAATGATACAAAAAACTCAAATACTACAATTATGATTTATATAAACAAATTTTATTGATTTAACTTATATGCAAATTGCTTTAACTTATCGGTATATTCAAATTGTCTCCTGCAACACAAAATTCTGCTCTTTTTAAATTACTATGCATATAGTTATTATCACTTTGCTCTAAAGTTATGATCTGCATCTTATTCTTTCTTGAAGATTTTGAATATTATTTATTGATGTTTGATATATAAAGCGTTCCCATAAAAAACTCCATTGGAGAGAAATCCGAAGAACGTGCCGGTCATCTTGCTGATCCATTTGTACTTATAACATAATTTCGAAAGATATCCTGAAGATAATTTTGAATTATTTGTGCATTATGGGTTGAGTAACCATCGATGGATTGATTTATTAAAAAATAAAAGTTTTTTGTTTATTTTATTATAGTTTTTTTTATTAATGGGTATTTATAAACAATAAGAATCTTATTAGATCGTACATGTGTGAGAACACAACCAATAAGAAATAGGAATTAAAGGTCTATAGCCGAAGTTAGATCTTTAATGATTAAATAATTCAATGTGAATTATGTATGTATATATATGTACATACATACATATATTGTATATTTATTTCGACGCCTAAATCGTAGAAGATGCTACATCGAGAGAAACACGAAGAAAGGTCTATGTAAAAAAAATTATGAAGGTCTTTTTTACACAAAGCATGAAGATTGGTCTATGTTGAAACGCATACGAAGTACGATTTATTTCGAGAAAAGCGTAAAACACGGTTTAATTCGTATGAAATTGAAGAAGGATTTATGTAACACAATATATATTACTTATAAATTTTGTGATATGTATGATTTTATGATGGACAGAATTCAAATACAATAATAATCTTTCTTTTTTTCTTATTATTATTCGAAATTTACATGTATGGAAGAAGTTAATGTGCAAGCACATGCTTAGTGCATTCTGATGATGTTAGAAAGATGTAAGTTTTATAAAGGAAATAGATCGAGTGTGAAATAGATAAGGGGTGATAAAATATCATATTATATAAAAGAAAAAAAATTGATAGGCAAAGAATAAATCGAAGAATGATAATGCCTGTGAGAGTCGAATACTGAATGCACGCATGTAATGAATTTATTCAGTCAATATATAATATACGTCTATATGTAATAGACATTTCGATCTTTTTTTTTATTGCGTATCCTTCTCAATATTGTAAAATAATCATTAAAATACAATTAAAAATTATTGGTCATAGACTTAAAAATTGAAATTGAAAAACCGAATTATACGACATGTCATCGTGTCTTGTGAGATGTAGACGTAAGAAAATGATATCCAAACATATTTTTATTATAATTACCAAGTTATCTATGACAAATTATTAAACCGAATTAAACAGACATATATAATAAATAATCACTCATAAAATATTAAACTTACATAATAAACGCAAAGACAAGTCGCTCAGAGAAAATGTCAACTCTTTTTTTGTTCTCATGTGACCGACGCAATCAAAAACTAAACAATATATAATACGTTGATAAAGATGGTAAGGAGAGGAAAGCATAAAATCCTTGTAAATAGATTAGAATACAGCGTCGAGAGATTTCAAGTCATTTTCATTGTTTAAGCCATTTATTTGTTTCTTTATGAAAATCATTTCAGACATCAACTTTTTATGTAAAAAGTCTTCTTTATCTAAAATATTTATGTTCTCCCAAATTCATGTGAAAAATCAAGTCTATGTGCAGTTATAATAACTGAATGTTGTGTTCTAATTAATGTGGTTTTTATGTTCTTTTTGCCTGCTTTTAAATTCTACCTTTTGCCTCACGTATGACTTATTGCAATCCTTGCAATTTATTCTATATATGACGTTTGAATGAGACAGAGTGGCGAGCTCATCCTTTTGAACGCGAATGAATTTCTTTAATTTATTTATATGCTATGCTTATATATAAGAACTTTGATTAAAAAGATATTTAATTTTTTTCTAAAATCTTAATCTTGATTGAAGGCTCCAACGTTTCGATCCTTATTATTGGGTCATCTTCAATGTAAATTTGACAAAATTTCAATTTCAATGTGTACATTTGAATATATACTTCACTTACTATTTCATCAATATAATAAATATAAATGTCTGTTGTATTTAATGAATACTCAAACGAATTACATTATCTTGAATATAAGATAACCGGATTCAATTTGGACATCTTAAGTTTTGAGAATTTTTTAGATTTTTTACTGAAATTGAAATTGAAAATCAATAGTCATATTCGAAAGAGAAAACATTTCTGAACGTTTAAAAATAATATGATATAATCATGTATTCATATAGATGCAGCAGCGATTTAAATAAAAAGTATAATTTGGACCATCTTAGCAAAATTTGTACTCAATGTGAACTACGTATATAATTTTTCTTTTTCATACAAAAATATTAAAAATATGGAATGTAAAAATGATCCGACGTTATTTTTATAAATCTATAATTTTATTGTACAAATCTATTGATGTATAAATATTTCTTTTAGAAATATTTAGTAACTTATTGAATATATTAGGTGTAGTAAAAAGAAATCCATTATTTTTCCATTCAATTTCATGCAAAAATGGATTCTTTTTACTACACCTAATATATTAACTATTTCTTCTTGAAACTACGCTTGTGGATCTGCTCGCAGTTCGGACAAGTAAAAGATTCTTTATCATTTTTAATCCCACACATATAATCTCCATGAACATATTTGTAACAAATGTCACACTTACGCATATCTTTCATTATGTCTTTCTGGCATATTTCACAGAACCATGATTCTTTCACTCGTGTTTTTTTGTCGCTTTCTGAGATGCTTTTTGGGCTATTTTTTTGGTTGCTGGAGATGAAACAAGTGAAGCTGTTGCTTTTTTTTGTACAAGGAAATAATTTTTTCTGCAAAAAAATGCCTCGACTGTTGATTGTTGATAGCTGGACTTTCGATTCGTAATTCTCGATTTTCTCCTTGGAGATAGAATAATTTCTTTGAAAGACATCTGTGTCGCTCTCGAGTTCGTTATATACTGAAGGAATTTCACTGAGAAGCGTTAAGTGATTTCATCAAGAATTACAGTCTCTATTAGATCCTCTTCGTTATCAGAAAAAAAATTAACATTAAAACTAATATTAAAAAAAAAAATTAATATTAGAGCATACATTGATAAATGGACCAGGCATCGGGGGATGAACAGCGCTTCTCGATAATTGTTTTTGATGTTTGGGAAAAAACAGAAGAAATTGATGTGGTGGTTGATACAGAATTTTCAGGTGCAGATCTCAACCACTGTATTAAGAGCAAAAGCGGTCTCTGGGATAATGCTAGGATCAAATGGAAAAATATTACAAGTTTAAAACCTGACTTGATATTGGAAGGTATCATGCATTTATCCCATACTTTGGCGAAAATCTTTTCAAAACATTGCTTAATCAAAATCCTTTCTCTTTTATTAAGTCAATACAATTGAAGTTCCTCATCCCAATGATATTCGAAAGCTCGAAATACAGATTTATTTAGAGATTAGAGCTCGTAAATAGTGTTTGATGGCAAGCAATAAAATGTCATTTTGTTCTATTGTTTCAACGATTTCAAAATATAAATGAGATTTAGCGCCATCAAAGATAGCAAGATACAGACTTGCAGGTTTATATTTTGCGAAATATAATACAACAATGACAAATTGACAAATGACAGTTAACAAATGTTTTTGGAACCTCGTTCTGTCATGCAACATGCAGATCCATACGGTGAATCATCTGCAAATTATGGTTTACCTTTAAAAAGGATCATGATATCGTGAAGCCTGCTACATTGCGCATGATATCATAATCACACTTTCACCATTTGTCTATGTGAACTCTCTTGACTTCCATTTGAGCGAAGATTTCAGGCTCCTTGTGTAAATTTAATTGACAATTTCCTTTTCATTAAACATCTGCTCTGGTTTATTAAATAGATTATTTTGTTCCAATACAGCTCGTAAAGATTTAAAATGTTCCTCTACAATAAATGCTTATTCAATTTCTGAGCCATTGCTGGATTTAAATTTGAGATTTAAAATTGAGATTTTCGAAGCGTAATTGTAGGATTATCTTTTAAAAAAGAATGAATCATTTATAGCTGGCAATTTGCTTAATATCAGAAAAGTGATGTTTTATTTTATTTTTCACGCGGTACTTATAAATACATAATCTTAAAGCTGTTGGATTATCGGATAATCAATTTTTGCTAATCTCATGAACCTTGAAAAAGTTAGCATTTTTTTCGCTGGATAGAGTAAATTTACGGTTCAACTTCACTTTTTTAGTTATATTAGATATAACATATTAGATATTCCTTTGTAATATTATTCTTGGAATATTAAACA
>Ga0157363_1002097_pt1 | contig 17321 bp, 2 predicted proteins | sample AttsexASBM1_FD_111477 | JGI IMG/M metagenome (GOLD analysis project Ga0157363, IMG submission 111477) | Fungus gardens microbial communities from leaf cutter ant in Ribeirão Preto, State of São Paulo, Brazil - Atta sexdens ASBM1 | ecosystem: Host-associated > Fungi > Mycelium > Unclassified ... | reverse complement strand
CGCTAAAGCCAACTATAGGAAAACGGCGGAAGCAAAGTTGTACTCCTAATAAAAAATTATATATTACTAAAAATTTCATTGATTTTAACCTTAGACTTTTCCCTTTACATTTATTTTGTTTCATTGGAACTTGTATTTACTGCTGAAAATAGAATTTGAAAAAATTAAGATGTTTTTTAAGAAATCTCGCAAATGGATAATAGGACGAAGAAACGAATGACTGAATTAATACTGTAAATTTATGAAATAGATTGTTACACGTTATACTTCTTAATAAGAAAGTTGGAAAAAATGTATCATATTCTCCAAAGTAAGAATTTGAAATGTTTCGAATTTCGTATTATGTGTGGATTATGTTCTAAATACATTGGATTTCAATCAGAGAAAGAGAGTGATCCAAGTTAAATTCAAATAAAAAATAGAAAAGAATTAAATCTGGAAGAAGATATAAATCTAAACACTGACTTTTAAGGATATAACGTAATACTATAATAAAATTCATCTACATTATTCCTAGATTTGAAATTTGAAACAGTAATTTTGATTTAATTTTAATTATAGTTGTAGTTAACCAGTTAGCTATAGTTTAGGGGAGAATAAGAAAATTGCTAACATGGGATAAATGTCGAATCAACGACATTATAATATTGCAATATATCAGAGTAGTGATATCCTCTCATTTCTCGCATCCGATGATAACATACATCCGATATATTCTTACAATTAATGTCGTTACAATAATACGCGACCATAGAATGCAAATGATGTTTAAGATAAAGATCATTATGTACTTTCGATAATTTTGATGTAAGCGCACTGGAGAAAAATTCTGGTTAAAACAAAAAGATATAATCAGAATGGCATTTTAGTACGGTTAAACAGAATTTTTGATTATCATAATCACTTTTTGATCAATTTAACGAGAACATTTTTCTTTGTGCGAGAAGGAAAGAATTTCGCATATCTAAGCATATCGAAATGTTAAATAAAACTGACGATTTTATTAATTATATTTATTAATTATAGAAGATAATTTTAACTAATTATATTAGTTACATTATAATAGTAATATTATAATTTTCATTCAAAGGCTATCGGCTTTAAATTATAATAATTAAGATTCACATATTATTATAAACTATAATTTTAAATAAAACTGATTCGCCCTGCGGTAATTCTCGGCAAAGATTTCATTTTTTGTTTAAAATTATAGTTTATATTGATAATATATATTAATTATTGTAATTCAAAGCTAAATAACTGGAATATTTTTTAATAAAGATTCTTCTAAAGTCTATTACATTAATTAATAAATAATAATCGTCAGTTGTATTTAACTTTCTTCTTAAGTGTTCGTGGTTCTCTTTTAATAATGCTATGAATAATTTAAAAATATATAATTTTCTTTTCCCTATCCTAAAAAATTGTATATTTTTAACTTATGTCATTTTTCTTATGAAGTGCGATATGCGATAAATTTCAGATTTTAATCAATTTACAGAATTAAACAATTTAAAAAAAAATCTATCTGCAGTGCACATTACATTGCAAATAAATGCGGCATATAAGGATTATGGAGATTTTTTTTAATTAACCGAGCACGTCTTTTCGCGAAAGTTACCCCGAACATCTTGCAATAAAATAAAATTCCGACGTCAAAATCGAGTCGGGAATATAATGGACGCGTGTCGAGTCATGCTTCCAAAGTAATTGCCTCTGAATCGCGAGCGTCGAAGGAACATATCAGCTACTGAAACCTGAAACTCGTACATACATGATACATGTATATACGCTACGGGTACACGTGAAGGTATATACAGGTCGCGTGTGTCCGTACGCGTACGTCGATGCGCCCTCACGGCATACACGCGCACGCATACACGGGCCGAGACGACGAAAGTAGCGATTGCACGCGATACGCGTGCTGAAACGAAATGGCCCCGACGGAAACGCTATGTATCACCGACCGCTGGCCATATCACCGGATCCACGCCGGTCACACAAAATAGAACAAATTTCTCGGCGCGATAGCGGTGTCCTGTGTAGAATTGTTCTGCTCTGTTTGCGCGTTACACCGTTATTTTATACTTTTCACCGATAAAGTTTAATTCACCGAAAGTATTCTCCGCGAGGTCCATATAGATGCGTGATAACAGGCACAATCTGTGTGATACGTCATTATCTCTTAAACGCAAAAAAAAAAACGTGACAGAGAGACGGTATTAAAAAAAGTAGCGTGATAAATTTTTTGAACACTGACGAAAATAGATCGCCTTTGCTAAGACCCGCCTTTCTTCCGCCGTGGCCATTACTCTCATTGCGATTTACGCCGCCCGATGTAATAAATGGTTGACTCGAAAATCACCGTTGATGTACTCGCGTTTCGGGTTCCACGGTTCATTTGTCACGGCGAGAGGCATCGTATACGCCGTCGTTTCTACCTCTAAAATTTTCAGAACTGATGCGAACATCGAATTTGCTCGCTCATGCGTCTTCGGATCTAAATGTCACGCGCCTGCTAGTATTACGACGAGGGCGCATCCTCGTATTGTCGTTTTCCCTGCGTCACTCGTAATTACTAATTTTGTAACGGTCACAGGATATTTCGACGGGTGAAATGGCGAGCGATATTCTCGACCCGGACTATAATTTCATTAAATCTTGATTGAACGCGGCACGACGTTTGTGTCATGTAGCGCGTGTTCCGCTCTGATAGTTTGACACTGCGGCGGCATGTTAACTCGAAAATGGTCTCCGAACAGATTTTCTCGGCGGCTATTTCGAGCGACATGATAGACCGCGCAGCATTATGGTACCTCACACCAACTAGATTATATCTCCTATATGCGGAACACCCGTTTAATATACTGATTAAGCCGCCTATTATACTCTTTGATCAAAGAAGTTATTGCATACAAACAAAAGATGAAGAAATCGAAGATAACGTAATACATGATTGTATAATTTATTAATAAACAATTTTATTTCAAGTTTTTATAAGATTACATTGAGTGAAAAAAATAATTGCAATTACCAATTTAATTTATAATCACCTTCGGTGACTAACTACTATACTATATATTTTAGTACAATTATCAATATAATTATTATTACTAACATTATAGCATTATTAAATTATTTTACTGTGTAATTATAAAAATATGAAATCATAAATATCAAATACTTTTCTAAATATACTAAAAGATAAAAATGTTAAAAGATAAATATATTAAATATATTAAATATATAAATATAAGATAAATATACTAAATATATTAAAAAATAAAAAACACAAAAAGATCGATATTTCGCTGAAATATTTAAAAATTGAGCTAGATAGAAACCTGAAAATAATTTTATTAAGATAATACACTCGCGACAATATATACTATCCAAAAGTTAGGTCCCATCGCGCGCTCGATGACCGATACTCCTATTTTTGCCTGAGAGAAAACTTTTGATTGCACTTGTTCACAATCGCAAAGATGTAGATTAATGTGCAAAATGCGCGCAAATGTGACAACGTTGCACTGAGTGATATATAAGTCTACTTAAATAGGTTATCATAAATAGGAAAAATCTCTTTAGAGAGAGATAGATTACAATGTCAGACTGTAACCTCACTATCATACGATAAACCCCGAACTGAACGCGATATAGTGTGGTGTTGTCACATGTTCACTGACTGCCGTCTTCATGTGCCAAATAAAATCAAAAATTGCATTTTTTCATGGCTCTATTTTCCAAACAAAATAATCAAAAATGGAATTTTTTTACAATATCAGTTTTAAATTCCTCTATTACATAATCGTTTTTTTGTTAATCTCATTACTAATTTAGGCTCTACAAAAATAAACGCAACACTTTTATGAACTTTGTAGAGGCGACATGTATAAAATGTGCAATTTTTAATTGCGTATATCTTAGTATTTAGTTAGTTATTGAAATGATCAATTTCATTATAATCGCACAAGCGTGTCAACATCATTTAGTACAATATATAATTTCAAATTCAAGTCATTCTGAACTTTCAATTCGTGAGTGTACTTAAATCATTAAAATAATTATTAATAATTATATAAGACGAATTATATAGTTATGTAAGACGCTTAAGTATTGATGACAATGCTACTAAATGTTTTGACAATCCAGCAATCAACTTTAATATCTTTTTTAATATATTTTAATCTGACAAAATTATTTTCAAAATTATTTTCTGTATCTAGTTCAATTTTTAAACTTTAGTAAAATCATTCCTTTCATATGGAATATAAATAAAATTTAAAAAAGGATGGCATTATTGGAAGAAAACGTAAAACTATTCTTTCTCATTGTTCTTCTCGTGTTCGCTGTCATTCTATTGTAAATCAATATATATATATATATATATATATATATATAAGATATAAATCTTGCATCATTTTCGAGGTTGTCTCATCCCGTACCTAACGACTTCCTAATGCACCAACACATGCATTCGAGCATACGCATAGACGCACGCATAACTGAGTCGCGATTCCGATATTGTCGGAGGTGCCTGTAAACCCATTCGGGAGCCCTTCGGGATCCCTCGAGCAAAAAGCGTCCGATGCTACGGTAACAACGATAAATCCACTTCGCAGCGAATTCGATGGCGAGTGCCATGCCGCGGGGATAGGTCGATCGGGAGAGAGACAGAGAGAACCGCGAGACGCAGAGAGAATGACGATGGCAATGGGGATGCTTCGTGTCGAGGCAGGCGTTAACGGTTCGGTTGTTCGGTCGCGATAAATCAACAACTGTCGACGCTGGGCCCACGGCAAACAGCACTGCAATTTCATCGGCGATGGATGCCGAAGACGACGACGACGACGACGACGACGACGACGACGAAATTAAATACGACGTTGCATTGTGTACAATGTTGCAAACGCCGGCACATAGACATAGTAAGTCGTATTCCAACAGCGATGCTCCGAAAAGAATGTTTTCTTTCTACGGCATTTTCGCCGGACGAGATAAATTGATTTCCTTTATCCTATACTTGCGCTATTAAATCCGTTGTATTATCCGGATTGCCACGCCGCTGCATTAAATATCGCGATACATACTAGCGATATGGCTCTCTAATAGGTTCCACTGTGAATGATACATTGGATTGTATATTATATTACGAAAATTATCGTATTTCATTTCGTATTTTGCGATTTGGCGAATGTTTCTTTCGAAATTTAAAGTAAGATTTCAAAACGTCTGTGTTTGACTTGAAAAGCGAGAAGCTTGTCTGCGCGGCGGTTAAATAGAATCTTTGCATTGATTTAAGAAAAATTTATCCATAAATACAAAACAATGCAAAATTGCATGAATTAGACGATATGAATTAACTTAATGTAACAGAAATAAATCTCATTGCTATTGAACGACAGTCACTATTAAATGAAACAGCTCGCTAAAACTGTTTTGCATTTATGCAAAAATTGCAAATTTTCTTTTTGCGTTTATGAAATACCGAGTTTATTCTGTTGAGCAGAAAGAAAAAAAAATTAATAAAAGATATAATTAATAAAATTTTATCAAACGAGAAATGCTGATCTTAACCGATAGTACTGAACATAAATTCTTCAATATCCTTTAAAAAATGACGATAATTTTAATATTATATATTCAAATTATAATTTTTCTGTTCAATAATAATTCCGTTATCCTTATACATTTTAATTCTGTTATATGTTTTAATTTCGTTATTCTTATATTTTAATTTTTTTATCTCATAAATCCGATATAATCCACCGTTCACCGTTGGCGCACGATGAATCTTCTCGGACGCTGCTGAACTTCCGGTGGACTGTTAGCGTTGTAAATCATCGAGTATCACTGAACGGCCATAGATGCTTTCTTATTTTTCCGTCCGTGTCGCATACCCTACATTCCTCCCGATATATTCAATATTCTTTGTGCGATCACCGCGATCGTTTGCGGATGTCTCTAATTTATCGTTGCTCGACAATACGGCGACAATGAACATCGAAACAATAACGGCAACGACTCTGACAACAATGACAATCGAGCATTTCGCTAGTACACGAGCGCACGAAAGAATGACTTTCTCGATTTTCACGACAGATATTCTCTCGCCGCGGAACGAAACTTCCGGTATGCTAGGCGAGCGCCTGATATTACTTCGCCGATGGACGAAGGAACCTTAGCTTTCCGTCCACCTACCTGATCTGAATCGCAATCTCGTATTTTCTCGAGAGCCCTTTTCAACGATCCGAGAAGTCGAAGCATGATGGTAAAAACCGCATAAATTTTCACTATTTTCAGGCGAATACATAGTTAACGTCCAAAAAACTTTTTATGCACTTCGCTCTGTGGTCCGTTTTTTTCTGAACTATTTAGTACTTTACGGCGTGTACCTCAAGATACTGACTAACAACTTTTACAAATTTCATCCAATCAGTTCCGAATCGTATTGCTTATAACGTTAAAATGTTTGCAATATCGATATTTTTATTAAGAGAAAATCTAGTTTTTTAAATTCATTGAATGACGATAAGAGTAATATTGGCGTTTATTGGATTTTTTTCTTTATATAACGTTATCGACAGCACTGATTCATATTGTTTATTACAGGAACAATCATTCATAGGATAGAATAACTGAATTGTATGAAATAAATTGGGACAGTACATTTTGATCAATTATCTTTGTATAAAAAAGAATCGTTTCCCAAAAATCTATTTTTATTTACAAAACGCTCAAGATATCATCATATTGTATACTTTATTTCTAAAATATATAGCTTAATGTGAGTAACTTTGTTGAATGCGTTGATCCAATCGATTTTGTGTTATTTCAGTAAGAACAAGAAGATTTCGTCTTTGACTGACATTTCCATTTCACGCTGACTGAAGATTCCAAATATTTCACAATCTCATGCGCGTTACATCATTCGTATATACGAAATACGTATTCATTCTAACTCATTTAAAAATTAAAACGTAAGTTCATTAAATAAAAATACGAAAAAAAATTATGAAAATTGTTGTTATATTTGTAGCCATATTTTTTATTCCAATATTTTCTCGCATCTTAAAATTAAAAAGTAGAATGGAATTCAGCGTCTTTTTCTAATGTTTGCTTTGAAACTCATCATTGCAATGTAATTATTATAGGTTTAAGAAACTCCAATGTAAATTAATATAGATGCGATGACAACAATTTATTCGGAACAAGGATCGTGTCAATATAAGTATTCCTCTGTGATGAATAACACGAATTAACATCCGCAATTGCATTCAACCAGTTGCGCAGCCTGCAACGACAAACATAGCATGAAATGCTTTTCTATCGGCTTACTTCCGAAATTTCAAATGTGAAAAGATTTCCTCGAAAGATTATAATTCACAATGAATGTCTCTATTTAACATTTTAGCGGATAATTTTCTAAAAATAAAGGAAAACTTAGTAGAATTTGATTAAAGCACGAGTCAACTAGATAATAAACTTCAATTTATCGTCATGCTTGTTGTCATTTAAATTATATGACGAGAGAACTTCATAGATTACATTATTTCATTTCTTCTAAAATCGTTCGTCATTGTAATTTTACTAAATTATATGTTCTGACGATTATTAAAAGTCGTTAACTAATGCTACAATATAAATTGTTTTAGTATAAACATATCAAAGAAATAAAGATAAACTTATAATGACTTAATAATAATAAACAACAATGAATAATAATAAACAACAATGAACAGAAAGGCTATAAAAGAGCCTTTATAAAATTTTTCATATATTTAAATTCTTAAAAACACATACGTTTCGACCTATATGTCATCCTCAGTATATACATTTAGAGAAAATTAAACGCAATCAGAGGAACTTGGAAATCTGTAATTTTCACAAAGAGAGATTTTTTTCTCTCTAATTATTACATTAAGCTAAAATAATTGCTAAAAATACTTATATATATCTCGATATACTTAGAATTATAATTTACTTCACTTAGAAGTGCATGTATTTAGGTTATGTCGCTGTAACATACGCTATTCACGTTTTAGAAACCCTGTCGTGTCTAATTTATTGCCTCATTTTACTGCCATATCGCACTAGTCGTAGTCTGAGGCTGGCTTTGCCATGTAAAATGGTATTAAGGCAATTACCATCCTACTGTGCGTAATCTTTCAGTAAACATAAACCCGGTCCTGGATTGTCAGGAAGTTTCGAAGCGATGTATACTTAGCAGGATTAGCGGAAGATTAATTAATACACTTAGAAGGTAGTGCTCCCGCTATTATACACTTCAACTTGCTTGGCCCATGGATGTTTTCTCATAAGGAACAAAACCATTCTCAAAGTAAAAACCCATTCGATTCGATTAATGTTAATAATAAAAATATTAATAAATTATAAAATTCTATTTTACTTACTTAGATCTGTTCCTACTTAATTTTGAAATGAATTAGTTAAATGACTTACAATTATTTAGTAGTCATACTAACATATTTGTTAATAAGCTCTAAATATTGTATTCTTGGCTATAAATATAAAGTACTATCGATTTATTGCATCTTCTCAGAAAAAGCAGTAATCAAATTTAAGGGAAAATAATGGATATGAATGGAATAACAAAAATAATGGAAATAGAAATTATTATATTTCAATAAAACTTTTTGAATTTATTTTTCATTGGATATAAAACGTTTAAGTTAATTTGAAGAGGGGGATCTAATTTTATAGATAATTATTCATTATAGGCGACCCAACCTCGATGATCTTGGCCTTGACATATATTGTCAAGGTCATGATCCTGAGTAAACTTTCATCTCTAACAGGTTTTAGCCGTCGAACATTACTCGTTAAAAAGTTATTAATAAAAGAATTAAAAAAAATAATGTCTCATTTCGATTTTTCATGCAAAGCGAGGTCTACATTATCGAATTCGTATAACAATACGAAGTTATTATATATCTAAAGAGTCTGCTTAAGATAGGTAACTCAAGGTACTCAAGCCAAGAGTATGTACCAGTCAAGAGATAAATCTGAAATCGCTATGCATTTGCTTTAATATCAAATCATATCTTTCTCGATAATTCGACTGGATGATATGAGCAACGACAAATTTGCAGACTAAACTACATGTGATAGTTTCATTTACGGCTGGACACTCTGAGTGTTTCGAGAGACGAGAGGTCGGACGTCGAGATTTCCGGCGACACTAAAATCCGCGGAGCTTACACCAGCGTCGCACCATAAACCGTCGTTACTATACGGAGGAGAATCTGGAGGTACGAATATTCTACTACGTGTCTTCGCTCTCCATTATTTACACGCGTGCGAAACATTCGGGTGCCAGCTGGCAAAGTCAATACGACGTTTTGTATATTATATCTACTGTTATTTAATTTGATTGTGATTTTCCTGATCCTTGTATAAAGAGAGTTTTATAGAAATATTGAAAAATTTAATACAGATCTAAAAATAATTTCATGGAGTATTAAAATAATTATATAAGACAAAGTTGATTGCTAGAATGTAAAAATTTCTCATTATGCTTCCTAATAATTATTTTGATGGTTCAATAAAATTATTTTAGATCTGTATCTATAGCCAAATTAAACTTCAGCAAAGTCGTTTTTTAAGAACTTATTGTGTAAGAATTGTCTTTATATTCGAATACAATGTTAAATTCATAATATGAATATAAAATTGTACTCAATTGAATTATTTTTAATCATTTTTACAAATCTCTGCTTCTACTCACAATATGTCGTCACTTTAATTAAAGCAATAAAATTAAATAATTTAATCAAAGAAAATGTATTTTTTATTAAAATTTACGTCATTATTTATTAAGTGCATACGTTAATACGCACATTGTTTACTTGGAAACTAATTATAGAAATGGATTAATTTATATTTTGACATATGGAAATTAAAAATAACAAAATGTTATTTGAGGAATTAGTTTACCATTGATCCTTTGATGTCTAACAGTATAAAACAAATTTTAAGAGGTATTGTTATTTATCTTTGATACATGACATATGAATAAAATAATTGTTGTAGCGAATATCACATTTTGTGACCAGCTCTGCAAATAGTGGCTCTTGCGTTGCAGCACTTGAAAGTTTCACTCTGAATGAAGCATGCGCACACTCGACAACAACTTCCCGAATAACAAGGTTTCTGTGAAACCTATTTTTACCGCAGAGTTGATAAAAATTCACATTTTATTTGTAAATGTAACATTTTCTTTGACGAGCATTTCGCGAATTCTGCTTTCATGCGATTTATATGCGAGCGCAAAAATTTTCAAGTTTAGCGAGCAAAAGCGAGTTCCATACGTTCTTCCATTTTTCTTCAATCTAGTCGAGTTGCCGACTTTCCGATCGAAAACTGAAGCGATAAATGCTTCCAATTACTCATATAATTATTGAGACGTCACAATTGGATCCGGAAGAGAAAAAAAAATCTGTTCCTGTTCTGTGCGTTATCCACACTCGCTGCTAAGCACACAGAGCATTCATTCCTATCGTATCTTCGCGCGAGAACACAAAATAAGGTTCGTAAAATATTATGTGAGATAAGGAAGTTTTGGAACAAGGCCACAATCGATACCGGGAGTCTGGAAAGTTTATCCGGCCGAAGAGCTTAGCGTAGCTGCAGCGCGTGTTGTGCTTGGCCCCGAAACTTCCTCCCCTTATAAATAAACTTCATCACGACCATTTTGGCCCCCTTATTCCTGTATGTGTCCAGCTTAAGCAGTCTAATCCGGCCACACATGCCCAGCCGCGAGTTCATCGAGCGTGTAAATTTACTCGTTTCCGATCGCATCGCTTTCGATACGCTCCGGCACGACCTCCTATTCAAGACACATTTTCAATCTCGCAGCTTTTCCATTTCGCGATTCCTTATCCCGTATTCCAGCTACGAGATGTAAGAATCGACCGACATTTGGAAGCTTCATTGAACGGATGATTGACCATAAGGATCCACGATAAGGTCGAAGATAGCGCTCGAAGGAAAATTGGCATACTTTGAGATTTTACGAAGGATTCTTCCGATACGATATGCGCGAGCGCTTATTGCAAAATGATATAATTCCTGGTAAGAAACATTCTGAATTTTAATAAAATATCGTAAAAGAAATAAATTTGATTTAATTATTTCAATACATTTTGACCATCTTTAAATCTCAATCAGTTGAATTATTTATGCAGAGGAAAAGTGAAGTTCACAGAAAATCATACGAGAAGAATTAGTTGAACATTTTTGATGTTGTCCTGATTGTTTACATAAAGGAACAAAATAAATTCAGAAGAATAACACACGATTTTAGAACTAAATTGAAAAGTTGACATTGACATTGACAGTGCAATTTTTAAAAAATTATGAATGTAATCATTTTTGTCGGTTATTTTTTTTAAATTATGTATTAAATTTAAAGAATTTTTTCTATAACTATCAAAATTAATAGTATAAACATATTTTCATTGAAATTTTTTACAATTCATTGTAAATGTAACCGTTTTTGTTATTTTTTTAAATTATTAAGTTGAAAGAGCTCTCTCTCTCTCTCTCTCTCTCTCTCTCCCCCTCCTCTCCCTCCCTCCTTCCCTCTCTCTCTCTTTTGCTCTCTCTTTCTCTCTCTCTCTTTCTCTTTCTCTCTCTCCTCTCTCTCCCTCTCTCTGCTTCTATAACTATAAAGAAACAAGACGAATTTATCTTCGTACAATGACCCATAGAACATCATCTCCAAAAATATTTCTCTTTCCTTCTGAATCACTCTGTATATAACACGTTGACACATTTTTGATGCTGTAAGGGTAAAGCTCGGATTCTCTGTTATCACAAAGTTACGGGGTTGCACAGTAAATATCTCTTCAGGTAAGCGCAATGTTATATCCTTGTGTCAACGTGTCATGTCGCGTTCCAATTTATAGTGTTCGCATTATACAATATCCGTCAGAAAGAAGTAAAATGCATTTAGACAACACTGTTGCACTCGGCGATAGCAGTACATTTACCATTCAATAAAAACTTCGATATTATTATCATCTTTTAAAAATATTCGTCTTAGAAATAAGACTGATATTCATAGACTTCTCATATTTAAGACCATTCTTCTTATATTTAAAACAGTTTTGAGATATCATAAAGTCATAAATCAATCAAAATCTGCTATTTTATATATCTTAAATTATTACTTATAATTTTAAAATAAGAACAGACTATGAAAACCGATCTGATCAAAATATCTTATCATGTCACGATTTACAAAACATTTTACTTATTGTTAGCAAAGAAGTGGCACCATGGCAATTGAAGTTAAAAGTATAAAGTAAACAATTCTTTTGTTCCTTACAATTAAATCTCTTAATCTAGTAATGAATGTTCTATAAAGTCATAAAATGGAAAAAACTCGGTGTCAGAGTCATGATTTAGATAAAAAAGGTATTCTTATTTTTTTTAGGGATGCACATAGCTTTCTATCATGACATCATCAATTCGCAACAGGTTAGCCTGCGCTCCGCGTACTGATACCGCTTTATATACACAATGCATGCGGCCGATGCAACAAATCCCCGTCCTAGCAGTCTTGTAGTGCATCGCACAGATTTACTAGGTACGAAAGAGTGCGCGTCCGTTCCGAATATCCATCATCCCGCGGGCTAAAGTGATTTAATGCGGCTAAGTAATTTCCCCTTAACTTCATCGCACGAAACTTTCGTTCTGGGAACTTGTTATACTACCGCAGATGTGTAAGCTCCCTGAATTATCCTGTCGACGCATTAAGCAGTATCTCGTGGAAATGCGAAATGAACCAACAAAGTGCCAAGCTCGGCGAAATCTCAACGATAAAAAAAAAGATAGTGTGGCATAACAGGATAACTAAAGAGGCGGGGGAAGCAAAGAAATTTATCGCACTTTGAGAGCAAATAATAAGATATGACGATGTAATCAGCACAAATATTTTACATAAAAAATAAGTTTCAAAAATTATATTATTATCTATAAAATGTTCCTAATGTGGAAAGAATGATTTTATTGAAGTGTTTAAAAATTGACCTATATAGATATAGAATTGAAAATAATTTTGTTGGATTACCCTGGTGAATTGAAAATAATTTTATTGGACTATCTGGTGAATTTTTTTCATAATTTTTTATATAATTTTTCAGAATTTTTTTTATATAATTTTATAATTTTCTCATATTTTTTATACGAATTGGAATACTTCTCGGAAAATCTACTTTTCTACAAATTTTGTAAATTAAAAAAACATATGTTAATTAAAACATCATAAGATTTTTAAGATTTTTTTGTAAGTATAATTTCTGATAAAATGTTATAAAATCTAAAGAATTTTTTTAAAATTATTGGATGTGAAATCTCAGAATATTTCAAAATTTACATGTATAAAAAATTCTGAGGAAAGTTGTAAACTTTCCGAATATTTCTGAGAATTTCTGAAAAATGTTCCAATTCGTATAAAAATTATAAAAAAAATTTTCACCAGATATCAAAATAATTATGTAGAATACTCAAGCATAATGAACAATGCTACAAAAAGTTTTGACATTCTAGTTTGTTAGATATCAGAGAAGGTAACTCGATCTCTTTAGTTAGTACACTCGCAAAACAGTCAGAATTTCTTAAATTGAAATTATATATTGAACTAGAAGACTTTGACACGCTTAATTACAATGAGATTGATCGTTTCAATATTGAGATATAAACAATTAAAAACTGCACTTTTTATACGTGTCGTCTATACAAAGTTTACGAAAATGTCGCATTTATTTTTGTAGAGTTTAAACTAACTAACAGTAAGATGTTAATAAAGAATGAGCACGTGATGAAGAAATATGAAACGGATTGTAAACAAATTTCATAATTTTTGATCGTTTAGTTAGAAAAATAAAGCTTTGAAAAGAATACAATTTTGTTTGAAGATGACTGGAGTGAGTGGAGGGAACGACTAATGAGCATCTAGCAGTATCAAATTAATCTGTTAATCTATTAATGTGCCTTTTTAGCAAATTTGTTCATTACTTAATTAATTATTAAATATTGTAGCTTCAATTTTATCTGCTTAAAATCAAAATTAGTTTTTCAACTATTTTTTTTTCTATAATATTTCTTTAATTTATATAATATTTCTTTCTAAAAAAATGTCTATTCTATTACGTTTTTGATGAAAATAAAAAACATGCTTCTATTAATGAATCCTCCATATAGCGATGGTCCTATTAATGAGCCCCAATTTATGTGCCTATTCGCACTTAACTTATTTTAACATATAGTTATTAAAACAAGTTATTAAAACAAGCAATAAATTTAAGTATACAGTTATTAAAATATAGCTACTTAAAAGTACAATAAAGGAAAAAGAAGGGAGGAAATAGGTACTGTTCGAAATACGTTAGTTGTTCAAAAATATCTCTTAGTCAATTCCCCTATTTGTGTTTCTAATTCTATTATTATATCACTATGCGTATCAGTTTTAGCTTTAAAGCCTCTTCGGGGACAGAAGCTCACTTATATTTTTACGTTTAATAGTAGTTGCATTCTTACTCTTTAGAGTTTGTCAACATCGAGGGGATCTACAGTTGAGTCAGAACGGCGAACACGAAAAATCGCGTATGCGGGATGCAGCTAGAATCAAATCCGGATCCACAGATCGCGAGTTAATCGCACTGAGTGGCGAAACCACTCGGCGCTCCCCAAAAAAATATCTCTCAATACACAAGTTAAATTTATTGATGAGATGGAAGAACAATGATAATCGTTAAACGACAATAATTTAACGATTATCGTGATTCTTCTGTCTCAATAAAAACTTATATATTGAAAGACATTTTTGAACAACTAGCGCATTTTGAATAGCACCTTTTCTCGAGCCTTTCTATTTTCTTTATTGTATTTTTTAAATTAGGGAATCCAAAATGATATTCAAATTTTAGTATAGCTATTTAAATATATAGTTACTAAAACAGGCAATAAATCTAATTGTTTTAAATTAATATTACATAAATCATTATTTTAATTATACTTATTTCCTAGATTGGATAGCAATTAATTAAAAATTAAAAAAAATTAATAACTTTTAACATAAGTTAATTTTAAATGCATTAATTTTTAACTTAATTTAATTACTTTTAAGCTTTAATTCATTAATTTTTTTTAATTAAAATTTTTTTTATCTCTTTTAAGAGCCAATATTTTTTTCTATAAGATCTTAAACATTAGAGAATTAATTTAAAAAAAAGCTCCATGATTTTGTAATGTGATAAGAGATCCTCTAATAAGAGTCACGCCTCATATAGTAGTTTTAATTGACTCATTAGGTTTTGTCAATTTCCATGTTTAGGCATATTTAAATCACATTAATTTTACGTATCATAAATATATTTTATATTTCAGCAACATAAATATAAAATGAACCTTAGATAAAGAATTGTTGTAAAACAGTACTGCACATCTACTCATTTTCTAAATTTTTTATTTTTTGTAACAAATATCTAATCGACGTAGTTATAAATATGTAAGTAGTGTAAATGTTTCAAAAGAGGATAAGTTAAAGAAAGAGAAATAGTGCAAATATATACTCTTCTCTCTTGCAGAATTTTACAAAAATGCCTTATAGAGTGACTCTTATTATATGTAAATAACTTATATGTGAATAAAAAATAAAATTTACCTAATAATCTACATTGTAATTGAGGGGATGGGCGAATAAAAGTCTAATTACAAAATTTTGATATTAATAAAAATTAAAATAATTGCTACTTTTTTATTATACACAAATGAGTACAATATCAAATGAATTTATGTAATGTTATAATATTACATGTTATATTTTTCTATTACAATTAATAATATATGAAAAAGTTAATTGCCGGAAAAAGGACTTAAGTATAATTGTGCCTTTATTCCATTCATTCCTTCAATTATTATTTAAAGTAACCTCATTTTAAGAAAAATTAGGACATTCTAATCTCAAAAATAATTTTTTTTAAATTAATTTTTTTTTAACTTAAGTTGATTAAATTTTAATTTTTATTAAATTAATATTCCTTCAAATTTTAATTTGATTTTATATACCCTTAACTGTAACTTAATTTAGTAACTTATTTAAAAGAAATATTAACTTACTCAATTTGTTTATTTTAATGTACTCATAACACAATGTTCTCAGTTCTAACACAGGGCACACTAATAAATGGCACACTAATAAAAATAAGCTTAAAATCTTGCGATACATATTACTGGATTTACAAAAATTTCCTATCTCTTTTTTATATCTTTCGAAAAATGTTTAGATACTTTAATAGTTAAAAAATAATATATTATCTTTGATATCATATACATTAATAATTTAACTCAAAAAAATATTGTTTTTTTTTATTTATTTATGCTAGTTTTCTTTATGGCTTATTGAAATACAAAAAGCACACTAATAGGGATAAACACAGTAATAGGAACCATTACTCTATCTGTATCTATTTTGTTTCCGCATGTGCATAGGAAATAGGAGAATTACTAATGAGCAAATGGGATTTAACTTTTGAATGATATTGTCGCGAATGTACTACTTTAAATAACATTTTATTATTTTCAACTTCCATGTGTATTAAAATGTATTAAAATGTAAATCAATCCGTTTCTGCGGTTAATTTCAAAATAAACAATGTCCACATTAACGTATTTAGTAAGTGAATTACTAAATTTGAATCATCTCTTAAGTTAACTTGTTCAACTTCATTGTTTTAATTAAAATAATTTTTAATAAAGTAATATTTTTTTAATTATTAAAATAATATTTAATAAAAAGTAGAAGTAGTGACGATCTATACGGAAAGAATTTGTTGAAATATCTGAAAATAATTTTATTAAACATCAAAATAATTATGCTAAAAATTAAACAATGATAAGTAATATTGCAAAAAAATTTTTATATTTTAATAATCAATTTATGTTTCTAATAAAATTATTTTAATAATTCAATAAAATTACTTTCAGGTCTATATCCAGCATTTTAAATCTTTTAGTCATTCTTTTAGTATATAAAAATAATTAAAAATAATTCAAATTGGGTATAATTTGACATTATGAATTTAACAAATATACACTAAAAAACCCATTTAGTTGAATAAAATTTTATTAAATCGACTATCTTTACTTAAACACACAAAATATATACCAGGTGTACAAGTATGAAATGACGATTTGAGAAACAGATGGCGCACCAATGCAGTGTGAAGTACAAAGATTTAACATTATATGCCATTTTATTGTACCATCAACAAGTGTCAAACGCGCAAAGTGAT
>Ga0157363_1002096_pt1 | contig 17322 bp, 4 predicted proteins | sample AttsexASBM1_FD_111477 | JGI IMG/M metagenome (GOLD analysis project Ga0157363, IMG submission 111477) | Fungus gardens microbial communities from leaf cutter ant in Ribeirão Preto, State of São Paulo, Brazil - Atta sexdens ASBM1 | ecosystem: Host-associated > Fungi > Mycelium > Unclassified ... | reverse complement strand
GAAATACAATATGTGCGATATTATTATTTACATAAAAATTATAAAATATATGTATAATAATTTTTCATCTCAAAATAATAAGTAAAAATAATAAGTAAAAATACATTTTCATAGTTAGAGATAAAATTACTAATTTTTGTAAAAACACATAATTTTAAATACTACCACTAATAGTTGTGTAATTTTTACACATTATTTGTATAATTTTACATATTTTTTTATATGTATAATAAAAACAAGATTTATAAAAGATTTTTTAGATTTGTGAATAGAGTTTAGTAAAAACTAGTTTAAATTACAATTTTAAAGAATGTGTGTATATAATTCTTAAAACGAAGCATTGTAAATAATCACTTATTGCATAAATAATATTTTTATTATATCATAGATTCATTCATATTGAGATAACACTAATAACTGTGCTACAAATATAAGGATTAATGAACGTTATTAAAAATAATATTTGCATCTGGATTTTTATGTATCGGAAAATTCTGGATCATTAAGCAAAAATTTCTACAAAGAGCTTTCCATGCATTTGATAGAGAACTTTCTCGATAATAGTAAAGTCAGACGTAATAAAGTCGTTCATCGAGAGATTCCTATTTTTTCAGGAATATGTAGATTGCCCTTAATTTATTGCGATCGATGAGACGGGTCAGGGAACAGCTTATAGCTTAGCTTTGCAAGCAGACCTTTGCCGTCACGCCGGCAAAAGATCGAGAGTTCTTTGACCACTGAACTGAGATACAATGCAATATTTTGCAGTATTGATTTGTTGATATACATAATGAAACAATGAATTTTTGATTGAAATTATTTTCATTGACGAAATATATTTACTTTAAAGATTCGATTCTAATTTATCGCTGTATTTATGACATTAAGTCTTCTAGCTGTGGCATGTTTATTCCATTATAAATGATAATGCGACGATAAAATTTAGAGAGAAGCGCAGCGCATTAAGTTGCACAATATGACGAGAAAAAAAGTTGTCTGCATAATGCTTTGGTAGAACGTCTACGGTGCATACATAATGTTCCCTCTGTAATCTTTCTGACGTGTATAATTACTAATTTCTAAATAAGCAGGTCTTACATACCGTTAGTGACATACGTAGATTAAACTTGTATTAGGCTTACGTTCGCGATCCCTCGTAGCTATGTGAAATGTGTTATGGATATGGGATGAGACCAGGAACTAATTCGATATCATATTTATATGCAAATCCGCGAATTTTTACTTCCCTCGAGGTTTAATTATTTATAGGAATGTACGTAATTTGTTACTCGCGTTGCACATTGATTAAAAGCTGCTGTATTCTATTAAGAAATAATTGGATTAATAATTTACGCTAAATTTAATTCACGTGTGTTCCAAACAGTCTACTCAAATTTTTGTGTTAATTTAACGCAAGATGAATATGTTGGGAAGTAGTACAAATATGTAAAAAATTAACATAAAAAAATGTAACAATGTCATAATTTGTAAGCAAATTATAGTAGCATATTTCTTTGAAAATTAACATTTATATTATGTTAAATTAATACGTTTTAATAAAACATATTTATAATTTTATAATTTGTTAAATTAACATTTTATTTTTTAGAATTTTGAAATATTAATATTTTGAAATATATGAATTTTATATTATCCGCTCATAAATTATGTTATTTTAACTCTAAGAAATTGAATGTTCAATTTAACACAAATTATTCAAATAACACAATCATATTATGTTAAAGTAACACTTGGATATGTTAAAAATTCAACATAAAAATTTTAACAACGATCGATTGTAACAAGAATAAATATTGAATGTTTTTTTTTTACTGTTTAACAAAAACACGGTGATTTCCTGAACAGGACGTTTCAATGTTGCATATATCGGTGCAGCGTAATGCTTCGTGCGATTGAAATGCCAAGATAATAATCTGATAATTTATATAGTAAAGTAAAAATATAAATTCATAGGTCGAGTTATGTTTGCAAGTTATGCAAAGATTACATTTCCAACCATTGATTATTGGCGTGCGTGTCATGCAACACGGATACTTTCTAACGGGTGACCTTCAGGAATGACATACTCGATACGTTCTTCACGTAAATAGCGAAATGTTTCTCATATTTTAGGTCTTAGTTGTAACAGCGGCCAGACCCAGCCGAAAAACGTACGATAAGAGATTCGCGAGTAGGTTTAAATTAGCGAGTCTAGACGCCTCGGAAATACCACGTGGTAGCAAACGTCATGCTGTATCCGCTGTCTTTGGATGTTCGGATGTTCACACCTTGGCATATCCGCCCACTGTCTCCGAACATTCGTCTGGACCTATGATAGTTTTCGAAAATAAAGTTTGATTTGCAAAGTGAACGATCTCTTGCCACGAGATAATAAAGCTGCTTAATCGGCACGCTATCATAAAAAATTCAATCGCATGCTGTTAATCTTGATTTATTTCTTATTAACTATAACGTTTGTGTTCATTTCTTTATAAATTTAAACAATTTATAAATAAGTTGTGAGTTCAAATGTATAATAAGCAAATTTTTTTTCCGATTATTTTGGTTTACTATTATCTCTAATTTGACGATGCGTCAACTAAAAATGTTGAGAAATGTATTTATTTTACACAGAAATTATCTTTATTTTTTAATCGCTAATTATTAATATTGAAGAGTACGTAAATTATGATGTAACAAAATTTTATTTCTGTTTCAGGTATGTACTTCAAAATTAGAAAAATCTCTAGTTGATCATCAATTCTCAGCACTATACTGTAAGTTACATAATATTTAAATATATCATTTCGTAAAATAATAGCTGTGTCTTCAGCTTGAATATTTTAAATTATGATGGACACACTATATTTACGTCATCGTTTCATGTTTCTCCATTGCACTACTGCTTCGTGTATTCGCCACACCCACGATTGTCACTTTCACATATGCGATCTTCGGATTTATGTGACTTCATGCGTATGCATTTAAGAAAACATGTGAAACTAACTGTCACCTGATAAACGTTAGCTTGTCATTCATCATAGTTTATAACTGCAAATATGATTCAATGGCTACGTTTACACTGTGCGCTTAATTCGTGACCTACAAGTGTCTTTGTTTAACCTACTTGATAAACAGGGATAAATATATCTATTATATTGTATAAGTCGCGGCCTAAATGAATGATGTAAACGTAACCAATCATCGTAATAATTGAATACAGCAGACAAGAGAATTAGAATTGGAAATTTAAAAATTAAACTAGCTATATATAACGATAATAAGCTGTACAAAAGTTATCATATATCGATTTATATATAGAAACGAGAAGTTCTAATTTTTCGGTTCTAATTTTTAAATCGATGTAGAATTTAAGAAATAATAGCGAATTAAAAAACGAAACACGAAATTTTAAAGCGATACATGTTTATAGACATGTTTAATGTCATGACAGACTTTGGCATTGTAATTTGGGGATTTTACCATCTATAAGTATAATGGTTCCCATTGTATCTAATGGAAAATCCGCCACTGATTTATGTATTAGCGCATCAGTAGGTAGCTACAGCTCCCTACGGCTGCACCGACATTCCACCGAAGATAGATGATCGTACAGTTATAGTGTCTCAGGTAGCCAAGCGAAGCTATCAATACACAGGTAAAATCCAGGACTAGAATACAATAGGATACATATTAGGAGGATCATGGGAAATTAGAAGATGAGGTTAGGATTAATACCAAATATTTAAAATAATACTATATATATATATAGATAGATAGATAGATAGATATATTTATTTTCTTTATCGTGTTATATAATTTAGAAAAAAAATCTGCAATTATCCGCGCGCGCATACTATAACCTTTGCCATAAATATAAAACATTGTCACTTGGAAAAAGATGGCCTAATAAAAACCTTCAAAAGAAAATTAACAAAATACTGAAATAAATATTATTTTTCAATGAGTGTTTGTAATTTATTTTTCGTTAAATATCCATAGAATGCTTAATGTCAATTTTTAGGAGTGCTTTATACTTATCAAAGTTGTAAAATTTTTTAGTATTTATGACAGTTATATAGTGAAAAAAATTCTCATTATATCTTATAATATTTTTAAGCATCTTGTCATACTTTAAATTTATGAAGGTTTCTGAAAAAATAAATTTAAATTTCTTCAGATTTTACAAGTTTTTCTTTAAAAAAAAAAGATAGAATAAGAAATCTTAAAATAATTTAGAATTTACATATATAAAAAATTCTGAAAGAGATGTAATTTACAGAATTGTTAGCGGTCAGGGAAATCAGGGAAAACTGGGAAAAGTTAGAGGAGTTAAAAAATAGTTAGAGAGAAAACCGGGAAAGAAATCAAGGAATTTATCAACCTAAGATAAAAAATTAAATTCTAATATCAACTCTAAGTTTAAACTTTATTTCTCTAAAAATGATTAAATAGAATTTTATTAATTTTTTAAAGAAGCATTTTGTGTGTGTGTGTGTGTGTGTGTGTGTGTGTGCACATTATATTGAAACTTATGGAAATAGTTTTTATTAATTGCTTTTTTTTAATCAATTCTAAATAAAAATAATAGTTGTGTAATATACTACATTTAATCAGTTTCGTAAGTCATTGTTACTTTGAAACACATAAATTTTCTATTCGATGTTAGTAGCTATCCGAGAAAAAATGTCTCAATGCTGAGACAAGCGCAGTTAAATAAATACCAAAGATTAATAAGTTAGAAATGAATTTGATGTATGACATATAACAGCAAATATATTATTCTATTAGTCTTTATTATGGATATTCGCAATTATTGCATATTTCCTATTTGCAATGATATTTACAAATTAAAATTCGGATAAATTATTATATCTGTTATAAATCATTTTAAATTAAAAATTCATATCATTTTAATTTGTATTATATTTTATGCAGTTATAAAAAAAGAAAAAAATTAAATCGATTGAACAAAAAAAAACAATAATAATTGAGTTGTAAAAATTAATAGCGTGCAATTAAACAATATATTCTGTAAACAAACATTCACAAAAATTCAAAATTATTGAAAATATAACATTTACTATGAACTTAATGTGGTTTAATTTAATCATAACAACATTTTTATGATACAGTTATTAGAAGAATGGGCTAATTTGATTTTATTACAGCTAAGACATATATTTCTCATTAATAACACACCAATCCCTATTCCTACCCTACCCTATGTAATTCGTTGTGCAATCGTTATATGTTCATAAGCTTTTTTACTATATAAAATATCTGTCATTATGAGCAGATAACGAGTAGGGAATGAAAGTATTTACAAAGTAACAAAGTTACAATTACAAGTTACTTTTTTAATAACTTTACTGCGTTTTACTTTGCGTTACCTTTTTCTTTGAAATCTCTAACGATAATAAAGTTACATTTTTTTGATAACGGTAATTTATATAATATTTATATTATATAACTATTTTTGATAACGGAATTTTACAGTTATTTTCACACAATTGGACACGATACGACACAAGCCATTCACACTGTAAAAAAATTTCGTAAATTTACACATATAATAGTAAAAATTATATGATTAATCCTGTAAATATAAAAAATCATGAAATTTTACAGAAATTATGTAATTCCACAAAAATTATGTAAATTAGCTTTTATTGTATAAATATATCTTATTTTATATGGAAAATTATGTAAACAGGATATTTTGAATATTTTCCGAATGTAATTATCCGAATTTTAATAATATTACAGTAATTTTTCGCGTATTGCTGTTAAATGTATAATAATATATAATGCGAAATGTATTGTCATATTCATTCTTTGTAGCTACATATACACATAATTAAAATAACTCCGGTATATACGTTGCATCTATCAAAAACTTAATTTATTAGGTATTATTTACTATATAAAGCTTATGCGTTTCGCGGGTTTCCTCCGTCCAGATTCACGAAACATTGGCATTCCAAGAATGGATCTGGACATGGAGGAAACTCATGAAACGCATAATCTTTATATAGAATGCACCTATGGAAGAATATTATTATTTATGGTACTATTATTTATAGTAAATGAATTATCATATCAGTAAAAACTTTATACTATCTATTACTATGAAAAAAAATATTAGAAATCCGAAATATTTATTTTTCATATTAAAAAATAAACTTTTTGAACCCTTGCATTTTTATTCCGTATATTCCGTATATAAGGATAGAATATATAGCTACTCTTAGGGGATGAGGATTATGTGTGGCTCATAAGAAATTTACGAATAAATAAGACAAATAATGACACAATAAAATATAATTATAAAATGTGTTTATAAAATGTGTTTATAAAGTTTTATTAAGGAATAAAAATGATAAATATATATATAAGTACTAATTACAATCTTTCTATATATTACAAGTTATGACATGAGATATATATTTCATATAATGCATTTATTGCATTTAATGCATTGAATTCAATCTGCGCACTCTTTGTATGCTTTGGGGCATAAATCACTAAAAATTCCAAACAGGTGGGATATACAAGACAACAAACAAAACAAAGAATACAAAAGCAAAGCACTTGTATTTTGCTACACAACATGCTTTACCATTCCACTACACGTATATATATCACGAAATAATCATTAAGTCTTTTACACGTCCTACAGTAATCATTTTATGTTGATTGTAATTTATGATGGCATTACTTATTACAGTGACAAATCGATTCAACTCACAATAATTTTATTAATATTAACAGTAAGAAGTTGAAATCATTATTCAATACTAATATAACGCAAAGACATGTAATAGACATGCAAAAAAATTATCCTCATTCCTTCTATTTTTTCTACCTTGCGGCATAAATCTTAGCGCAACGTATTTGCCGAAGTTATCCTATACTTCCACAATCTGTTTAGTTACAAACCAAGAAATTATTTTTATTTGCATATTGCAAATTGATAAACATAGATGTTCACAACTATTATAGCCTCAAAATTACCCACTATAATAGTTGTAATTTTAAACAAAAATTTTTTACAATGCCTAGCGCTTGAAACTAGAAAGCTCTTAGACCCGCTGTCCACTGTGATTGACAGTCGATTTTAAAAGTAATAGAAAAGTAATGGAAAAGTAATGGAAAAGTAACGAAAAGTTACTTTCTCTAGTAACGGTAACATGTTATTTTTTCTACTCGGTAACGAGTAATTGTAATGTAAAAACGTAAAAAATAATTCATACCGCACAATATTTGCAGCAATATCACTGCAACATGCGATATGCGGCAATGTTGCATGTCAGCATTGTGCTATAGGGGAACTTTCCATTTCTTGATAACGAGTTATAGAATACAAGAGAAGATGGCTTATATGCAACGCGTATCGAAATAGCAATGCATTGAACAGTATATTATAAGAGCTATCGTACGATACGAGTAAACCAGTTCAAGTGATTCAGCTTATAATCCAGAACAGAACGTAGAGGAATTATTTGTTTAGAATTTTATTAAATAGTCAAAAAATAAGAAAGTGAATAGAATGATCGCGAATATCTGTAGTTACATTGAGAGAATATATATACAAGAGTGGCATAAATATAATTAAGACTTTTTTTGTGTGAATACAAACCAATATTAGAGATACACAGACTGAATAAAAGAAAAGATTATATACTACATAGGCTTTCAAAATTCATTATTAATTATAAATATCTACAGTTTACGTTGCACACACACATTCACACATACACACATACGCGCGCGCGAGCGCGCGTGCAAGCACACACAGAATGAGAAAAAAGTATAGAATTGATAAAATATTTCGAAAACAATGCATTGAAAAAAAAAATGTTTCATATAATAGTAATAAGGTTTCAATAAATGCATCAAACTTATTTGATCATAAATGTACAAAGGAGTTCTCAAAATTAACTTTAAAATAGATTTTAAATAGATTCCCCACTTTTTATTCAATATTCTTATAATTGACATCGAGATTTTTTCAAAACACTAATAATAAAACTTCTTTTGATTATGTATTTTTCAAGATATTAATCAAAAAGGATATAGGAGCGATATTTTATACTTTTTATTTTCTAATATTGGTTATATAGATAAGTAATCGGTTAATAATTATAGCAATTTGAAAGAATTTTCTTGAAATTTTCATTTTTTACAAATGAAAATTTTATAAATAACAAGTATTAGGGCAACCAATTTCAATTTCTAACAATTATTTTTCAATTAATGTATAACAATATATAATCTGTTATCTTCTTTTATTCAATATATAATCCATTTCTTACAACTTATATATATATCTCATATTGTTTCTAATTTAAATTTAATTAACATTATTGCAATATATAAATTAAATATATTGAATTGAAGAAAAAGCTGCGAAATTTTGTTAAATCAAAATTATATACAGAACATATTTGATGCGAAATTTCCAACTATCTGACGTAAAAGCTTAAAGTTTTTTCTAAAAGTTTATGTTTAAAAAATGTTACGACTTTTTACCAAGTTACACGCGGATTAAATAGAAGAACATTCCGACTTTGATTGCTTATAACTCCTTAAAAATTATTGTATCGTAATTAATAAAACAGATTCTTAAAGGAACGTTGCTCTATCAAGTGGTATATAATTCCCAATTTAAAAAAAAATAGAATATATACATTTGAGCTAAAAATGTGATATTATTGTCCTTTTTTCCATTGTGTAATACATATAAGAATAGTAATAACATTTTTAACTCAAATTTCCATATATTTTACATTTAAAAAATTAATATGATACTATTTAACAGAGTAATGTTTCTGCTTTAAGAATCTGTTTTTTTAATTGCAATATGATGATTTTTAATGGAGTTATGAGCAATCAAAGTTAGAATGCTCTTTTTATTTTAACTTGTGAATAATTCAAGAACAAAAAATCATAAAAACATTTTTAATAAACGATTTTGTAAGAACTTTAAATTTTTATGATATAGATAATCGAAAATTTTCGCAAATTTTTTTTTGGCACGTGATAGAGACCCACAAAGTGAGAAGAAAAATTTCCCTTTTTTTCAGCTCGTAATTTTTCATATATAAAAATAACAAAAATAAATTCAAAAAATATAATTATTCGGAAGTAGAGATTTCAAGCTTTAAAATTCTTTTTAAATTTAAATTTTAATCATTTTTAACGAAGATATTATATATATAATTTTGATCTAACAAAATACCGCAGAATTTTTCCTTCAATCCAATAGAAATATGGAATATCGTATTGAATATTTAAAACGGAATTTTTTGCATTAATTAGCCTCTTGATATCTCTGCAAAGCTATTTAATTTTCAGTTCATTTTTAATTTTAATATTATAAATCAATAAATCTACTATTAGCTTATTTTAACTATATTTAGTACATAATATTTAAGTAATTTATAGCTCATTTGACAGTGCTAATAACTTTTTGATCTTCAAGATTTATATTTTACTTTTACAATATAAAGTGTCTTATGAACCGTATATAATATGATTTTACATATCAGAAATAAAAACTCTAACAGTCAAGCTAGATCATTAGTGCAGAAATAATTCTGTGTAAATACAGTAACATTTCTCTGAAATGATTCCACGTTTTGAAACACTTTTTAAAGAAATTTCAGCAAAATTTTAGCATTTCAGAGAAATTTCAGTTCAATTTTGGCGATTTTTCAGTGTTGGCTGAAACATTCACTTTCAGTAAAATTTCACCAAATTTTCAGCGATTTTGCTGAAATAGTAATTTTCAATGAGATTTTAACATAATTTTTTCCCCAAAAGTTCTGAATTATCTAAATAATTTCTGAATGGTTCATGGAAAAAAATAGATTCGTTGGTTTAGTAAAGCTATATTAGCTTATTACGAGTTCAATATAATTAAGAAAATTGATTCAATAAAAAAATTATATATGTAAGCAGATATCAATATATTTATAGAACAAACTTATCTTTGTTGAGATTGCAATAAACTAGTTGAATTAAAATGTAATACTTAAGTAATTTAATTTACTACTACGCCTGCGTGATGCGCAGTATGATAACATTGTCGTCAGTTTATTTGTATCGAACTAATCGTTTCTCATTTTAAATTATTTATGTACTTTTAGTTATGTGGAACATCTTTTCTTGACTCTCATATGTTTTTATTTATTGTCTTTTATTGTACTTTAATTATTAACTTATGATTGAAATAATTTATAACAATTATAATTTATAACAATTATAATTATCCATTACATCATTCCTTTTAGGATTCCTAGTCATTCACTACCATTCAGCATTTCAATTGGAGAGATTACTCTATAATGCATAAATGGTTACCGCTTTACAATGATTGCAACCAGATATCAGTCTACTATAATTATTTTTAGTTTGGATTGCAACTAATGGATATCAATCTATTGTAATAATTTTTGCTGAAAAATACTAACAGATTAGCCAAAACTAGTTATTTTTTTATTATTTGAGATAAAGTTTTTTCAAAGCAAAACTGCACACCGTCTACAGTGCCAATTCCCAATTGCCTGTTTATCATTTGTTTATTTAAAAATGTTCACATGTTTTGGCTTCTTCTCAGCCTCCTTCAGAATGTAATTGAATTAGAACAGAAGCAGATTAGTAGTTAATTAGTAGTTAAAGCAGATGGAGTAGTTAATAACCTCGCATATCAATTTGACAATAATGAGTTAATTTATAGGGAAAAGAACGATGCTCTTTTCTTTCCTTTATGAAATGACTTATCAGCACCAAGTACTTATTAATACAAGAAGTTATTTAATACTCCACAGTCTATTTTTGTTCTAATTTATCTACGTTAAAGAATGGTTTGAAAGAAATCAAAACATGTAAACGTTTTTAACATAATATGTATAATTCTCTTTTTTTTTGTATTATACTGTAAAAATTTTATGCACGAAGTACTGCACACTCTTATTTGATTTTTTCCTTTCGTTAGTTTGATTATTAAGAATATTCTGGTTATACAGTGCTAGATAAAAGTTACTCCATTTTGAAATTGATTAAATTCTGTACTTTTGTAAGTTAAAATATGCGCCGTATCGTGTATAAAATCAGTTAATGTGATATTTGGCATTATAGATGAATATATTTGTATTTTTGTAATCATTGGTAAAAAACTTTTGGACGAGAATTTTCCTTGAAATCAACTGTATAAAACGAAAGACGTGCATTTTAATAACATTTATCAGACATCACATGACACACTTAAAAATCAAAAAGATATGTAAACTAACCTTTGTACTATTGATACTGTTGCCACGTTTGAAGCAATCGAAGTGTTAAGTAATTCATTTGGAATTTTATATGTATTGCTTTATTATCAATATTTTGAAGGAGTTAATAAATCGATATGAATTTTTTTTTAGAAACGTTGCTCAGTATTTTATTTACTCACAAACAAAATTTCAGAATATTGGCAATGTTGCTTCTTTGTAATTTTGTTAATATAAGTGGAAATATGCTGTTGTTCGATGGAAATAAATCGCTGAAATCGCTGAAAATCGTTATCTAAAATCTGTATCAATTAAATTTCAATATGAATTATACTAAAATGAATCAACTGATATAAATTTAAACAATTTTCAACGATTTCAGCGAGTTATTAATTTTTATCAGGGATACTCCATAAGAACTCATTAAATTGCAAATTAAATTGGATAACTCGTGAATTAGATAGAAAAAATTGACTTTAGGTTTTACATATGTCTTCAGATAATAAATAAAACCAAATTATTAAATTTTCGAGTTATTGTCAATGTTAGAATGTTAGCGCGAGTACATCCTTAAAAGTTCGTATATTAATCGTATTCTTTAGTTCATATAATACTAAAAAAATTTTAAGAAAAATTACTCGACTGAGCAAAAAAAAATATTTAAAGTATTTAAACATGTTTTTTTCTGAAAGCTGTACTTTAATACTTTTGTACTCCCAGGGAATTTGTTATAACAATGATCCAAAAAGAGAAAGAGAGAGAGAAACATGATTATAACATAAAATAATTTTTTAAATGAATAAAAAGTAATTTACTATCAACTATCTTATCAATCTTAAACTTATAACCAGTTTCTAAATTTATGACTATAATAATTAGTAATTTAAAATAGAATAAAAAATGCTCGTATATTTTCTTAAAAATTAACACAATGTTATGGTTTATTTTGAGCTATAAATAAATTAATTTTAAATTAATATAATCAACAAACGTTTCAGTTTACAAAGCCTTTTTCAGTGTTAAAACGCACAATTTTAAATTAATCAACAATGAATACGGATACAATGAAAATTTAAAAACCATCAGTGATGAATTGTCAAAATATAAAAAAATTCAAACGTCAGTATGTAGCATGCTAGATGATACTGATGGTTTTCAAATTTTCATTGTATCCATATTAATTGCTGTTTAATTTAAAATTATATTTCTGTGTTTTAACACTGAGGAAGACTTTATAAGCCGAAATGTTTGTTGATTATATTAATTTAAAGTTAATTTATTTATAGCTCGAAATAAGCCATGACATTGTGTTAATAAGTAATTTATTTGTCCAAACAAAGCAAACAGTTGGGCGAGCAGAGTATGCGTGCTATTTGAATTTACACTTAAAACTTTATGAGCGTGTTTTGAAAGCATTACTGCACTTTTGAAATATGTAAAAAAAGTGATTTCAATTCAATAAGAAATATCCTGAATGTATCATATGATGCTTATGTAAGCATTGGCACATGGCATATATGACATGGCATTCCACAGATTGCATATATAGGCGATTATTGGAATAAGATTTTAAACATAGAGAGAAAAAATAATTTAACAAAATATTTATTTTTATCAAAAGGTAAAGAAGATAATCATTTTATTTTCTTCTTCTTTCTATTAAGTTTAATTCATTTCTTGCTTTATATTTATAATTTTAAAAAAAATTTCTTTTTGCCAAATTAATTTTATTTTTCATTTCTTTAGTTTCCATTTTCGTAAATATATTAATTGTTATTGCTAATTTTTTAATTTTTTTCTTTTCTTTTATCTTCCATAATTGATTGATTATTAACCGAATTTATACTATATATAATTCAATAACATCAAATTCATACAAAAAATATACAAAAAAATCATACAAAAAAATATAAGTAATAAAACGTCAACAGTAAGCAATCAACGTTTTTTATTTACATTACGATTGATGACTACTTATTTTACGATTTCGACTGTGATCAATTCATTTATTGCTTATACCTTTTTGTCTTACGTTTTTCTCTTATTGCCATGACTTTTATTTTTTTTAATATATATATATATATATATATATATATATATATATATATATATATATATATTGGACAGTTTACACGTATAAACAGAATCAAAGACAGAGAGAAAGTTTGCATATTGGAATTAATAGTCCAAAAAGAAACAAATAATAACAGTATGTATTGAAAAGTTTTATTTACAAATTTTTTATTGTAGACAAGTTTTATTTTCCTTACCACTAACTTTTAAAAATTTTGTCAATCAGTTTTAGATATTGAGTTTCCGTAAATTTTATCACTTATTTGAATTATTCATTATCGTGTAATTTAATTATTACAATTTTAAGTTACAAAATATATGTCAAGCATAATTTAATGTATTGCGCTTTTATATTGTAATTTATTCTTATATATATATATATATTAGATGTAGTAAAAAGAAATCCATTATTTTTCCATTCAATTTCATGCAAAAATAATGGATTTCTTTTTACTACACCTAATACACACACACACGCGCGCGCGCACACACACACAGAGGGTATTTGATAAGTAACGATAAAACTCTCATAAGAGTAGAGCAGACTAAATTTCCAGACTAAACTTATTCAAAACATCCTCTATCATTTGGCAATTTTCGCAATATTGCAGTTAACAATATCAATTACTAAAAATCACCGAATATTAGTTTTCAATAAATGTTTACTCAACTGCTATCAACTTAAAAACCAACAAGAGATAAAAATTGTTTATTTTTTCTCATGGAGAAAATATATTTTTTCTCTGAGAATTTTTCAGATTTTTTTTGTTAATTTTTTAGTATATTTTTTTTATTGACAATTATTTTTATCAATATGAGAAAATATTAAAAAATTCTGAAAAAAATTTTCAAGAAAATAAACAATTTTTGTCACTTGTTTTTCTGTAAAGTTGATAGTATTTAAGTAAAAAATTAAAATTAAAGATTAACATTCGGCAATTTTTAATAATTAATATCTCATTAACTATTGCAAAAATTACAAAATAATAGAGAACTTTTCGATTCAGTTTAGTCCGCTCTACACAAAAATGCTTGGCAAAAACTTAGAGAGACATTCTGTATAAAATGTATATAATGTACTTATCATTTAAATTTGAACAGGGATTTAGTTGCACATATCAATTTTCAGCTTAATTCCTGTCCCTTACTTCACCAACTCGTATGCAGTCTAAATGCCGATCAGTGCAATTGTATATAAAATTGTGTGTCATTGTAACAATTAATGATCCTTATAGTCAGTCCAATGATTAAGATAGTGTTTGCGAGTTTGAGTAATATAACTTTTGTACATATTATAATATAAATGTACTTTAAATATTATTAAAAAAGTAGAACGATATTGTACGATTGCGTATCGTATGATCATTACTTGTTACCGGCAATCTCCTTTTAAAAACTCTTCCCTGTATTAATATATTAAACATAATATATTAAACATATATTAAATAATATATTAAAGAAAAATATCCCAAATATTTACAGAGTAATAAAGAGAGTAATAAAAATTGAAGTTTTAATTCTACAAAACTGATGTTAAAATCTATAATATCCATAATACATCTATAATTTAACTGACGCTTTTGTGAGATTTTGTGAGATTTTTAATAGATACATACATTAATATACATTGATATACATTGATTAAAAGGCACTAATTAATTTTAAGAGTCCAAAATGATATAATATAACAAGGAGCATACAGTCACATACGCAAGATGTTTTTGCACATAAATTTAAAATTTTAAATGTAAATGTTTCGGTCAAGTTTTGACCACCGTCAGTACAACTAAGAGAATGTAAGATGTTACATAAAAAAAAACACAAATTGAGAAAAGTGAACATAAAATGCGAAAATTAATTCTTCTTTTTGGTATATGAGATTTTCTTATTTCTTGATTGCTGTATGTTAAACACGGAATTATCAGATTTTGACAAACAATTTTATATAAAATAAGTTATTATCTTTATTTTAATTTATTAAAATGAATTAATTATAAAAACTTATCTGTATTTTCACAATGATCAATTACACTGTTACAGTGCTGTATTGTCCGGTATGAAGAATATTACGAAAATGGAATAATTTTTTGATAATAAGAATATTATTTAAGAAAGATCGAATAATTACATTGTCAGTATTTCAAGACAGTATTTATATATATTGAAAGAAAGAAGAGAAGTGCTGAAGAAAGGGATGATATATTAGTGAAGGGAGAACTATTTTCTAATGATAGGCAAAAAAAATGTCAGAAAAGCGTAATGTATCATTTTGTTTATTTAACCCTAAATCTTGTTTCTTTATATATATATATATATATATATATAAAATCTCTAATACCATTCTTTTATAGCATGATATTTATGAATCTAGAATTTTTGTGTTATCCCAATTAAACAATTAAGCTAACTAAATTAGTTTTCTTGACGTTAAGTTATTGATTGATAATAGATTATTTTTGATAAGTATAAAAAACCTACAAATTCAGGCAAATACTTGAACTTTAATCATCCGATTCTAATCATCCGATTGAACAAAAGAAAAGTGTAGTTATCGAACAACTAGACAGAATTTTATTCTTTGCACATCCAAAATTTCACAAAAAAATAATTATTCATAATCAACACTTTTTTAAATAATGGATAATATGGATATTCATTAGAATTCTTTTTTTCTACGATCAATAGAATAAAAGCACTGTTACTTAAAAATAATTTCGATAACATCAAAATTCATAACGTGTTTCTATTTTTGATTTCATAGAAAGAGAAAGTGTTTTACTCATACTTTTAAAATATTTCAGAAAAATTTAAAACTATAACACACAAATTACCTTTAATATTCCTTATAAATCTATAAATTCTCTAAATCTTTTCATAAAAACTGAAAAAGAAAATAAAAAAAGAAAATCGTTCAAATGTTGTCTACCATATAAATTGTTCTGCAATGCTTCATATGGTCAGAACTTAACTAGGTAACTAAACTTAATACTAGTCCGAAAGAACACAAAGATGACATAAAAAAGCTTTCTAATGCAATATCTGTAATCTCTCAACTAGAATACGATCAAGTTTAATTTGGATAAATAACACAAAAATTCTAGATTTAAAAATAAATATGATAAATATATAAATATATATGTATAAATAAATATATATAAATATATATATATATATATATATATATATATACTATAAAAGAATGATATTAAAAATGATACACATAAAGAAATAAGATTTAGAGTTAAATAAATAAAGTGATACATTATGCTTTCTTGATATTTTTCTCCTTTACATATCACTCCCTCCTAGCACTTTCCCTCTCTTTTCTCTCAATATGTATAAATACCGTCTCAAAATATTGATAATGTCACTGTGATTATACAATCTTTCTCAAATAATATTCTTATCGAAAATTCTGCTCTCTTCATAATATTCTTTACATTGAATAATATAGTACAATTGATCGTTGTGGTAAGTTTTTATAATTAATTCATTTTAATAAATTAAAATAAAGATAATAATTCATTTTATATAATATTGTTTGTCAGAATCTAATAATCCTGTGTTTAACATACAGTGATCAAGAAATAATATTCAATAAGAAAATCTCATATACCCTAAAGATCGAGGAAATAGAATTAATTTTCAGATTTTATGTTTTAATTTTACATCTCAATTGGCGTTTTTATTATATAACATCTTTTAGTTGTACTGATGATGGTCGAAACTTAACCGAAACATTTACATTTTAAATTTTAAATATATAACTTGTGCAAAAATATCTTGCATTGTTATATACTTCTTCTTATTTATGTTTTATGTTATTAAGCCTCTCTAGAAATTATTACAAAATGATATAACTCGTATAAAAAGTAATGAATATTAAGTTTATTTAAATAAGAAAATTTATATTTATTATTTCTTTTTGTGCAATATTCAATCATTGTTCCATACGAGTTTCTTTTGTTTT
>Ga0157363_1002095_pt1 | contig 17324 bp, 12 predicted proteins | sample AttsexASBM1_FD_111477 | JGI IMG/M metagenome (GOLD analysis project Ga0157363, IMG submission 111477) | Fungus gardens microbial communities from leaf cutter ant in Ribeirão Preto, State of São Paulo, Brazil - Atta sexdens ASBM1 | ecosystem: Host-associated > Fungi > Mycelium > Unclassified ... | reverse complement strand
TGTGTGTGTGTATATCTAGTTAAATTTTTAGATATTTCAGTAAAATCGTGCTTTCCGTGTATATTTTTCCACAATTTATTTTTTTATACAGTTATTATTCGGTGGAAAATATGATTTTTGCAGAAATATCCAAAAATTCAATTAAATACAAATCTGAAAATAATTTTGTTGGACTATTAAAATAATTATGTAGGCTGCTCAAACTGGTTGCTAGAATGTCAAAACTTTCAACAGCATTGCTCGTCATGTCTGAATTTCCTACGTAATTATTTTAATGATCTAAAAATTATTTGACTTCAGCAAAATCGGTCCGTGTGAGAAAATTTATTCTGTTACATGAATCGTTCTAATCTACCATCTTGCTCTATGCTGAAACCGCTATTTATCTCCGATCATTGAAATGTTAATCTGTAAAATGCCAACGATTTCGTCAGAATGTTTACACGGGGATCTCGGACGAACATTTATCTCGCCATAAGATGCGTCTCGAGTGTGCACGAAGTTTACGAAGGCGTATAAGAACGCGTTATACAACGAATGCGAGTATACATTCCTGTGGTGTCGAGGGCGACGTATGGCGTGTTGTCGTAAATATCGCCTATTAAACTATCGATAGAAAATGCAATATTGCAGTGGCGTAAACATTTCCCGTTTAAACTATGAAAAAAAATCGTCTCTCGCGCGCGAATTGTAGAAAATTATGCACGATAGGTGCGTTTTGTGTTCGCGTTTTGCGAACCTTCGGAATAAATTAAAATTCCTGCAACATGATATCCTTAAGCGATAGCTTTCGATCAGGCGGATACACACACGCAGTGTGCAAGTACAGCGATCCTGGCGTCTATCTAAGGTGTCATTTGCACGTCGATACCCGGACCTTTCGCCCGTGCCGTGACCGAAACACGCGTGGCGTACACGCGCGCCGATCAAACGGTAGAAAATAATGACGAAGCCGGCTGCACGCGTATTATTACTTGCACTTTCTGTCACGAAGGGACGTTCGCGCGAGCATCCGCACACGCGACGCGACTGGCATGCCCCAGGCAAAAGGAAAAAACGACCCTGAGTTCATTGAAAGCCTGTTGAAAGAAAGAAATCGCAATGCGCGCGTTCAGACGCTTCGCGCTTCTTAATGATGATTCAACATGCCAATAAGTCATTAAATCCCAACGAAGCATCGACACGCGTGAACGAACGACTTCGTATGAGAAGAACGTTCAAGAGCTACGATCTGCGTGCGGCTTTATTATAATTTACGCCTTATCTCTCCACCTTCTCGTTCTAACACACCGACCGGATAGACATCGCTCGTATATACCCACGCGAACATCCGACGAAGTGAAAAAAGACGAGAGGCTCTGTCCGCCCAGCGTCTCACCACGACAGGAACGAATCGGAGCGCTTATTTTCACAGGCGCATTCTCAATGAGGATTCGACATGCCGATGCGTCATTGACTGTCTTTCGAATGGCGAGCGATATGCGATACTCGGTCCGATATTTCACGCCGTCCCATAATAGGCGAGAACCTACACAATGCTTCATATGAGTTGTTTCACACGATGTAAATAAATGTATAAGGTTTCATGGTTGCTTACGACATCGTGTAAGTATTACGACAATATTTAGCGAAGCTAAATAGAAATTTAGAAAAGAATAATAATTATATTTTATCAAAATGTTTGATTGCAAAAGGAATGCAAGCAAGATTGAATGGATTCATATATCAACGAACCATTGATTATCGTGCGAATAATAAAGTCTAAAGATTGACTTATATTATGCGGAGAAGAAATAGCTCTGCTCTTGAGCTATTTTTATAGCGCTTAGTCTTTCTGGCTGACAACATGCTGGAGCACTTGAAAAACACTTGTGTGCATTCCGTTACGTTTACGCAACGATCTTGCGAAGAGCATCCAAAAGAAAGAAGAGAGAAGAGAGACGGAATTGCTCAATGAGGGCGCCTCTTCAATGTCGGACAGTTTTAATTTCTGAATAGATATATACGTCAAAATTATTCTTTTTTTTTTAAGTTTAAATGTCAGTTCTACACTACATAAACAATAAGCCTGAAGAACTTATCAGAATTGCATCTCGGCTCTCTCTCTCTCTCTCTCTCTCTCTCTCTCTCTCTTATTCCGGTTGATACTATACTTTTATTAAAAACAATTTATTTATATCTCTCATTTATGAGTAGATAATATCTAATAAAATAGTGAATATCATTTAGTCTTACTGAAAAAGTGAAGAGAAAAAAGTTTTTTCATGTTGAAAAGAAGAGAGACGGAGACAAAGAAAAACTGGTGATAAATGATCAACTTGTTTACAAAGTCATGTGTTTGAATGAAAAAACCCTTTTAGTACATTTGATGTTAAAAAACCATTTTGAGTGATGTGATATAGTATATTTATGCGATATGTTCCGCTGTGTTAAAAAATATATTATGATAAAGAAATTCCATTTAGCAAATTAAATATTGCAATTTATCTGATATATAACACAATTGACATTTTTGTAAAATTGTATTTTAAAAAATTAATTCTAATGTTTCTCATTTTTGCTGCGCGATTAGAAAGAATTTTAAACTTTCCTTCTGGCTCCTATATTCCCATTCCACATCACCGAGTGCCACCTTATCCATTTAATTTCCGGTACATCGGGTCGCTAACATAGCGATGGAAGTTCTCACAATTCAGCAACGTATATGTGTGTGTGTGTGTGTGTGTGTATGTGTGTGTGTGTGTGTGTGTGCGCGCGTGTGTATAAACATTTATTGAATCAGATAAAGTTTAATTTACCGTACTAATACGTATAAATATGATGGAAATGCCAATTTCGATAATCGAGCTCTCCATTCGACCGTTGAATTTATTGTAATGTTTTTGTTTCAATCTATTTAAACGTTGCATGCTCTGGTAGACATATGCGTTAGACAAACTTTTCATTTAATTAACGAAGCTTCTTAGATTAAAAAAATTTAACTTTATATGTATATTATGTGATTTTTCTTGTTTAATATTCCAATCGTTTTTAGATGGAGATAAAACAAAATGTTTCTAGATAAAGTTGAAACAAAATTAATATGTAGTAAGTAAAAATCGACCGAGAAATGTTCAACCCAAATAAGTAAAATATTTAATAAATACGGAACTGTCCTAAAAATTTTAACGTTATATAATCTGCATTCAGAATGTGTTTATGATTTAGCGCGTATTCAGTACATATATAGTTCACGTTACATATAAATACTATAGAATTTAAAACATAAAAGCACGTTTCAATGAAAGCACGTTTTAAATACGAGCCTAAGTCTCTACGAAACGCGCCATGTTTCATATAAAGTATAAGTGAATTATATCGAGAAGTATATAATTTTCGCGAAGTACCTTCATGGAAGTACCAACATGGAAAAGCTCGCAAGAGATTCATATAGAGAACTTGGATAAAAAAACCGAAGAGAGAGAAAGAGAGAGAGAGAGAGAGAGAGAGAGAGAGAGAGAGAGAGAGAAGCACGCGTGACTGGTATCGACATTTTAAAATTGCGACGCTCGACGTCCATTGTCACCTATTTCCGTCTCCTTCAACTTCCGCAAAAGTACGTACCTATTTTCGATGGGAGAAAATCAAGGAAGACCGTGCAGCCGGGATCGAGGAGGTGGAAGATAGAATATCTTGTCCCTGTCGAACGTCCGGAGACAAGCTGAAATTGAAGTAATATACAGCCCTCGCGCGAAGGTGCGCCTTAATACCGTCCAAGAAGGATGTTCCTTCGCTGGTAAAAAATTATTGACAGTATGCCGATAAAGTATGTTTGCAAAGTTATTACGATGCAACGTTCTTTACAGCATCAGCAGTCTTGATATGAGATTTTACGTCGAAAGATTCTACGAGGATTTTAAGATTTATGTCGCATTTGCATTAATGTTTCTTCATTAAAGAAAATATGTATAATGTGAAACAAGATGAAAATAAATTTACCAATAATTATATTAATAAATATAATACGAAGACATTTTTAAAAATATATCACAGCAAATATAAGGAAAAAAAGTTTCGTAAATTAATAAATTTGATAGGTAGTAATATTTTATTTAACGGAAGGAATGGGAATTGTCACAGACATAATAATAATGACAAACGGACAAGTTTGGCTCTGAGGTATACAAGAATATTTTATTCGTCGAAAGTAACAAATATACAATTCTCTTAAATAAATCGTCGATTTAAATCATGTCTGTCGTAATTAGCTCGTTTTATGCGATCGCACGTTGCTTCGTTCCGTGAGCAACGCGCACTAAACCGTTGTCGTGTACTTATGTGTACCGCGATCTGTATTGTCGACACGCATAAAAAAGATGTACATCGTTCACGAAACTCTGATGTAACAATAACGGAAGTGTACTTACGAAACTGAAGTAATTTTGGCACGATTCTCAGAAAAATAATAACCACTCGCTCGTGCTCGCGTGCATTCGTGTTAACAAATCGATAAAAAATTACATCGTCGCGTCGAAGTGTCACGGATATTGTCGATCCGCTCGAACTTTTACTTGGTGTCCTGTATATATATATATCTATATATATATATATATATATAACATATATTTATATATATAAACATCCATCTAAAATGGATATATCCATCTGTATCTGCGCGCGTTATTTTTTTTAGTTATATATGTACACGTATATCCGTTTAAATGCACAGTCCCTAATTACTTCATCACGATTATATGCGGTTGTCTTTCATGGACCATGCCACTCTTGAATTCTCGAATAAGCATTCCTCGGTCCGTGATTCTCAACGTGCCCGTGAATCTTCTAGAGACGGACCCTTGGGCCTTTCACTAACTCTCACGTTTATTTACAAAGTACCGACGCGTTTGTCGCGCATAATTAAGGCAGTGTTTCGATGAGTTCGTTTGGAGAATCGAGTTCTCCTGCCTCCTTCGTCTCACTCGTTCTTTCTTTCGCTCGCACACACGCACTCACTCCAACGGCGATCCGTTTCACTCGCTGATCGGTCTCGAGTTTATCAGTCGCCGTTCGATTGTATACTGATTCACTGATCACTTCTCACGGGTGGGTGTACAAGTGTACGCAGTCTCGACTTTCACTCACCGCTGAAAATGCTTTTCAAGATCCGGTTTTCGGTTTATTCAAAGCCACGGGCCGAGCTGCGCCTCCAGAATTGTGGCAGCGTCAGTCCTGCCCATTACTCTAAGATGGTTCAACAAATCCGTCACCGCCGTCGGTTCTCGATGCCTCGCCTCCCACAAATCCAGAATATGCTCGGTCGGGCTGGCCTTAGTTGCGAAGTAATTGATGTACCTATTATACGAACGAAGACACCGGCTGTGTTATTACCAAGGAAAGTAGTAGTTATATTGCTTATATGGCAAAATAGAGCGCGTTTAGGGAAAATTTAGTAATAGAGTAAGGAGATGAATGACGTAAATAATATACGAAAAAACGATTTTGTTGAAGTATGCACATTAGAAAAAATGTTTTATTCAGAATTTTGTTGTAACAACAGAAATTTTAATTAAAATATAATTTTAAACAACAAAACTGTAATTTTATGCAAACTAAATTGTTTAATAAATGTATAAATAAATAATTTTGTTATTTATAGAGCAGAACAATGTATTTTATAGAAACAACTAAATTTATTGTTATATAAATAAAATATTTGGTTGCTGTAAAAAATTCAACTAAACAGTTTCGCTAAACATTAAATTTTTTTTCTAGTAACTTTAATTAAATACAGATCTGAAAATAATTTTATTGAATCATAAAAATAATTATGTAGAAAATTCAAGCATGATAAAATGTTTGATAGTTTAGAACAAAAAGCTTTGATAGTTTAGCCAGCTTGAACGTCTTACATAATTATTTTGAGGAATGTCTAACGAAATGATTTTCAGATCTTCACTTAGCTAAATTTTTAGATACTTTGAAAAAACCATTCTTTCCCTCTATAAAACTTCTTAATTTAAACAGACTTCATATATTGACATTATAATTTTTTAAATTAGTCATGAAATATATAAATAAATTTAATAGACAGTTAAGCATATTAATCGGCGTTAAAAGGAACCGTTTAATCTTATTGTTAAAGCAAATATTATTATGTTGTTTGATTTGTGTTGAAACGTATGGAATCTCTTGGTATTAACGAATGCAATTTCATGCTCTGCATAAATATAGTTGCGTATTTAAAGAAGCTTTACTCTAGAATAACAAGTAAGATGGAAAGTTGTTGGCCGGGTCACTAACCTGTCGACTTGAAGCCTCTGCGCTAACATTCTCCAATCGTTGCCCAGAGCATTCGGTGGGTCTAAGCATTGGCAGAGCTGCTTCCTCAAAGATCTCGTAAATCGGAACGGTCGTAGAGTGGTAGAGTCAGTCGTGGCATTGTTAGCATGTCCGCTGCTAACCACGGTGACTTCCCTGAGTGGTCTCGTGACACTACCCGAAGAGATCAACTGTTTCACGCCATCGTAAACGATTCTGAAGACCTGTCTCGTGTCGGAGTTTCCCTGCGAGACTTGTAGCTTGTAGCTTCTCGTGGTGGTCGGACCAAAGGCCGTGTCCAGGCCGAAGGTCACGTGCTTGGCGTTCTCCTGACGGTTCCAAACATCCCGGAACGGGACTTCCTGACGTTCTGTGGGCGACTTGCTCTGCCACTCGTTACCGACTTCCTCGAGGCTGACGCAGAGCGACTCCCCGTTGTCTTGGAACAGCAACGTGCGCGGCTTGTCCAACAGATAGCCCCTGATTTGCGATTCCCGATCGACGATGGCTTTCATTGCCGCCTTCGTGTCTTCCATGGCATAAACTCGAACGCAGCACTGACCGGCCTGACTGGCGAAGAGTGCTAATCGCAATCTCTTCGTGGCGATCGAATTTTCGCAGCTCTGTCCGGCTAACACATAACCGCGGAGTTGCTCGGTTACTATGAAAGCTTCCGCGTGATCTAGCTGCGTGAACAGCGGTGTGTTGATAGTCTCGTTGCCTAGAGTTAGTACTCTGCTCCACGTAATTGATTGATGATCTTTCGACATCGAAGAGGAAGCGTCATCAACGTTAATACCGTCGCATGCCCAAACACTCAGTTCCCAGGTTGCCGGATGCAACATAGCGCAATGCTCAAATTGAAGAATCACAGGCTTGTTAAAGGTCGCGGATGACGGGCCGCAGGTCACCACAGCTGATAACTGAGTTATCCCGTCTGTGGGGAAAAAACAGGGAGACTCGAATGGTGTAAGCAATATACAGCGGAAATAATAGCGGCACGAAATGTAATATCATGAATTATCGAACTTAATGCCATTATTGTACGTTATCGTTATCACCGATGTTGTTATTGTAATATCCGTCACGTTAGACTCACTTGATTAATTGTGTTTAATATATTAACATGTAAGCGCGTGTAATTTTCCAATCAAGGGTAAACTAAAGTTATCGAGGATTGCAAAATCTTTTCTTTTCCCTAGACGGTTTTATCCACCGTCCCTAACATGAGAGCCGGTGTAGCGATGCCCTATATTGAACATCAAATCAAGCAGGATATAACTCGCGCGAAGCACGTGCAGGGAATGGCGTTGATATAAAAATAACATCGCGCTATCGCGAATATCTTGAATGTACACTGCGAAAGTTTGCAGCTGCGATCGTAAAGCTCAACATCCGCCTCCCGCGGCGCGTAACATCATGAATAATTCGCACTCACCGGGTAATCGGGGCCGGTAACGATCCTCGTTGAGCACCGCCAGATAGAGTTCTTCCCGGAGCGGTTTGGGAACGGCTCCCTCGGGTACCGACATAGAGATCCCGGAGTCTGGAAGAACCAGCAGGGCGCCACGCGTGTTCACCGCCGCCCTGGCGACGTTTCCAGCTTCCAGCTTCGGCAACCGGACGCTTTCCGAGGCAACATTGTACGTGGAGTCCGAGGACGGGTAAGAACTAGTGACACTGTTCTCGCTGTCGGAGTGAATCTGCTTGTCGCTGCATGACTCTTGGGTCGACGTGCTCGGCGTGGGCGACATCGGCGACGGTTGCGGCGCGATCGACAAGTGCGGCACGTCGTAGTGGTGTTCCGAAAGGGATCTCGACATCGACAGCTTCGGGTCGAAAGGATACTCGTAACAGGCCGGCACACTCGTTGCCGTCACATCCGGTTGCAGACTCAGCTTCTTGTCCTGATCCGGGAAGAACTCCGGCTGGAATTCTGAAACGCACACGGCCGAGGCACGGCTCGTGGGTATCTCTGCGCGCTGCGGACAAACGCCGCCGAGATACTATTCCGATTCTACGTGTCTACGGGCTACGATTGAAACGTCGCGCGTTTCATTCGTCGTTACGAAAGAAAAATAAAATATTGCAATATATGTCTCATTTGCTATAACAATGATGTAACTCAAAGCAGCATAGTTTTTCGAATCATTAAAATATTATAATATTAATTTTAAAATGTAATTTTTATATAACTAATTGTAAAAGAATAAAAGTACTGCATATTCTTTTAAAGGTTTTTAATTTTCTTTATGTTCTCCAAAACTTTTAAAGTAATTCTCACTTTGAAGAGTAAAAATCTCTCTCTTAAAGATTGAAAACTGAGCCATTCTTTTTCAAGATTGACTCAATTTTCACTCTTTGAATGAGATTTCATTCTAAAGAATTAAAAAAAATTTCCATTCTTTATCGGCAAGCAACTCAAAATGACAATTTTTAAGTTACATCGTTGTAACAAATGAGCTAAATTATTGTGTCTATCAGTTATTAATATTTCAATATTTTGTTTGCTTTTGTAGTTTCTAGATGTTTATTTATTTACGGTTCAGAGAAAATGAAAGTAATAAGTTATATTAATTTCGAAATAGTATCTTCCTATTCCCAATTGTGAGAGACAATATCTCTCAATGCGATAATGAGCATGAAACAACTGAGCAGGAAATAATTTAATGAGCGTAAGTAACACGATACGATTATTTGTTTTATTTGCGCATTTAATTGATCGTAACGTAATATCTTTAATTATCGTGAAAAGAAAGTTAATCTTTGAAAAGAACAAAGTTTTGGGTTTCACATATCTAATTAGAGAGAATCTAGTCGAAATGTATAATTTTTATCTTTGCTTTAACGTTACATTCGTTTTTACCTTTGAAATGCTTACCATTACGAGCCATGGAGTACAAAGAGTGATCACGACCTTTTCGTCGCAAAAGTCTCGCCAGAAAGATCGCCAAGCCACCAATTACCACACAGGCGACCGTTAGACCGACATATAAGGCTACGTCCATCTGGCGATTCGCTATAATAGAATCACATATTGCGAATTTTTAATATCTTTCTTATCTTTCATTATTGATCTTTTATAGAAGGAACAACGCGTGGTCGCGTAAAAATGTTTAGCTGAATGATATTGAATGCTTATTATTGTAAATAGTGTGCAAACAATTTTTAATATAGAGATATCGTGCATGAGTGACTTAATTGTTTCCTCGTGAATCGCTTAACGTCATAACCTTTATTTACTTTGTGCATGAGACTTCTTTTGTTGTGACAAAAGAAGCCTAAAGCACCATAGAGTATTAAACGCCTCTGCGTCGCTAAATATTACGAGCGTCATAGGAAAGTTTTAAGGTTCTTCTCCATTTACACTGGCGACACGCTCGTTTCCTCCGTGCGCTCGTTTTCCTTAGTACGTCAGTTTATCGTTTTACAGCTCTGCGTTATTTCGTATGACTATAAAGATTCCGATCATTATTATCGCTGTTATTAACGTATGCAATAAAAGCATCGCGATGCGAACATGTTTCAAGCGAAATAATAATTTTACGTGCCGTTGTGCCCGAGGTGAAGGGAAGAGAACCCGTTGATGAAAAGCGTGACATCGGAATTGCAGTTTAAAACGATCGACCAAGATTGTATCGCAATGCAGCGAGTATTTAGCGAAGTATACAGACGAAATTACGCGAAGATACACGGGATGTTGTCAGGGATCGTGCGAGAAGATATATACACGGATATGAAATTCACCGTGGTGCTTTACGACCGTGTCGTCGTCGCCCGTTCCGGATATATGGATAATGTAAGTAAATGCACAACCTCGAAGGAAATGAAATTCTCGAAAATAAAACCAGGCGCATAGTAAAACGTTACGCGGCGCAGAAGCCTCGCCGCAATATCTGAATTATGGGCAATTTTTCCTTTTACCGGATTACTTCGCGTGCTTAAGCATTCACGGAAGCTCCCTATAGGCGCAGTTCTGCGGCAACGAGAGACACGAAATGTAGAAAATGTCCCTGCGGTCGTAAAAATTTTCGAGAAATACCTCAACCGCTTGCCGTGCGAAGAGTGCCTGACACTCTTAAGCTTCTTCCAATTTTAGAATGTCAAAGCCATACGAGGTCGTAACCCTGCTACGTGACTTTCGAGCTCAAACTCCCTTTCGCGGGATCATGTGTGTCTCGTTGGCGCACGCCGTGTTCTCGACACGTGCTTCGCACATCAATATATATGCGACAGCGACGAAAATGCATACGAATTCGGAGGAGGGATTTTGAAAACGCAATAGTTCCACGTCGTTACCCGCAGGACGAGATCGGAAACGCGCATGTTTCCACCCTCCTCCTAAAGACAGCTTGAAAAGTGGCTTTCCGCAGGGGCGTCGGGATTTATTTTCTTCGAAGCTATTGATAACGCTTCATAAACCGAACCTAATGTATCTGAAGCTATTTCTCATCTTTATTTCTGAGAGGTAGCGCATTGTTCAGAATGATTTCAACTTTTACCATTGGTAAATTTATTCATTTTCTATATAATGACTGCGTAAGATACATGATTATTATTGTTATATTTATAAAAAGCTTATGTTATTTCCTTACTTTAAAAGGGACATAATCAAAAAAATTAAATTTTTCAGAGAAAAGGAGAAAAATTATTTTTTAACTCAACAGAAAATGATTGATTAATTAAATAATATCGATGAAAAAATATACTCTTAAAAACATGATTAAAAACATGAAGTATCATTTATGTCAATTTTATTTCGCATATTCCGAAAAATTATCCTTTTTTTTTAAATTGATGATTTTGACATCCTAATTCTAAATGTACTAAATTATAATATATAATTATATTTAAAAATGATATAATTCGAAATGTCACCAACAGTTGATATTTGATCAGCTAAAATGACTAAATAATTCAAAATAAAACAATTTCTTTTTTAATTGTATCATTTTTAAATAAAGAAATATTCTTACATTTATATCATTATATTTAAGTAATGTTAAAATTCTGTATAATTACTACATATTTTTGCTACAATGATACACTCGAGCATCGATCAATATGATCTGCCCATTACAAACGTTCTACCTCGATTGACGGCATCGCGTCTTAAATATTTACACCAGGGACGTCCGAGATGACTTGGGGTTCTTGTAAGACGCCTGCTGGCGTAAGGCGGTAAATCGCATCACGTTCCTCCGGCGTGCGCGCGCGATATCTTCCATCTATATTTTATCGTCGCTTTCAGGAAAATCGAACTCACTTCTGGATTCAAGGGGGTTGTTTCGGGGCATCCAGCCCCCTCGAGGAGAGATTCAGTCGTGTACACGCTCGGGTCTGAGCTCTGGGATAATGGCACTTTATTTGCATGCGCGATCAATTTCCCCCTTCCGCGGCGAGGGCGTAACGGCTACCGATTACATAATTTTCTTCGATATTAAAGCCAGTCTCTCCGCCCCTCGGCGCAAAGAGAGTAGAGAGGGTGCAGCCGTATCGCGTGCAACTTTGATGTGCGCTTCGGTCGATAGAATTGGCTACCTTAGGGTAGCGCGCGCACGCGGGGAAATTGGCGTCTGTACGGACCGGTGGGCCACCCTTGGCTATACGAGCTGCTGCCTCATTGTTACGATTGTTTGGATCGCGCAATGAGGGGTCGCAACGATCATATCGGACCTTCGTGGCAGCGTCAATAATTAATTGGTCGAGTAATTAAAAGTAAATAGTGCGCGGGAGAGCCATCCGCGCTTGTTATCGGCGCGGCGCGGAAAAACGCGCACGCGTCCGTAAATACGTGCGCGGTGAAGCGAGCGATATCGTGGGCAGTCAATCAGCTCTCGTTTCATTCTCGGAAATTATTTTTAGCATAAGCGCGTAGATCGACGAGTTTGATGCACGACGCGTATATATGCGTATATATACGCCCCAACTCGCGTTATTATATATCGGAGCAATGAATAATGCTAATGTTCACCGAGCCTGGATTCACGCTCTCTATTTTTGCCGCCTTTTTCGAGGTGCATAAAACATCTGATTTGAATGGTATCAGATCGTCGGGCATAGCGCCGCGTCGCCGAGAATATAAATGGCGTGCACCGGGCGTGAAGAATCCATCCAAGAATGTCGCACGACGAGTTAAGGACATTTGCTTCGCGGTCGAACGCCTCGGTCGCGCCCTGTATACGCGAGGGAGAACCTCCTATTCCTTTCATCTCGTTTTATTTTTCGCGAGCGTCTACAAATCCGGAACGAATCGGAGGAGGAGGTCCGCGTACATCGCGAAAGAGATCGTAGCTTATCTAATCGAGAAACTTTTCTCTTTGCAGCGCGGTCGGCTCAGGAACGAACGGCACGGGAAAACGATGCGAGGTAAAATCGTAAAAGGATCGAGGGAGATTAAAAGAGCGGGAAAATGCTTTATTGCTTGCCCAACTCACCTTCCTCGGTTAAATGAGCGCCGCCCACCTTCGCGTTGCTGACTGTAAAAGGAAGCGCCGGTAAGTTGGATAATTAAAGGATTTCGATAGTACTGATAAAACTACTTCCGCGCAAATTCATATATCTGTTAACGCTATTTGTTTTACATTGAAACTAAGTCCACAGTTACGTTTTAAATTCTAATTCTACAAATATAAAAAATTGCGCGAGGATGATGTCAAATTGTATTTAAAAATGTAAAAGTAACAATGTATGTATCGCTCGTTTTAAAGGAAGACATCACGGTATTTTATTTTTGATAAAACCGTTCTTGTGTTAAATTGATTTAAACGAACAAGATATTTATTTCTATTTTAAGCGAAATGAGGAATATATTCTTATCGCGTCTATATTAGTTGAAAATCGATACGACGGAACGGCTCGTCATTGAAACTTTACGATGCGCAAAAAAGTTGTAACGAGTGAAAAACGCAATCAAGACATAACAAAGTTCACCAGTGACTTACCGTTGCACATGCCACCGGTGCAATTCGCCACGTTGATATCCCTGCCCTGGCAAGATCGTCCACCATGGCTAGGTGGTGGATCGTCGCATGTTCTTCTCCTTGTGTGCGTACAGTCGCTCCCACACACTGACCATGCCGACCATCTAGACCATTGTCCGTCCACGGCTGGCAAAAGAAGCAAAATCGAGGCTTCGTTTCGTTCAGAATCGTTAAGACGAGTCCGATCGATGTATAGCGATAATAAAAAAGTTCGACAGGACAAAAAGGCTCGTAATTCGCGCGAATCCCCACGTATAGTCTCGTTGGTGAGAGACTATACTTATCAATTTGGTTACGTTTATTGCTACTGTACTGGCTCTTATAACGACGTTATATATTTATCTCTTTTATATATAATTGACTCATATCGGTATATCGGTATGTTTTTCCTTAAAATTTAGATCAGCGTGTGTGAAGGAAAAAGAAAAGACTATATAGAAAGATGACTAACTAAAACACCAAACTCGTTTATATCTCTAATCTCTCGTTTCAAGCCGGCTGCTTTATTGGCACTTAAGCGCCATCGAATATATAGCGCGTCGCACTTGTGGCGGTTTACTGCGTTTTATTAAAACGCCCTTATACGCGGTCGCGGCTGCGGTCGTGTATGTGTCGCGGTTTAATTTTCGTTCCGGGCTGAGGGACATGATTCATGCATATGTGAAGGACTTACCCAGGGTGTTAGTGAATTCTTCCAAAGCCCCGGCTACTCCAAAGCGAGCGTTAAGGGGAATAAAAAGTGCGTCGTGAGTGCATTGACCAACGCGAGTGCGAGCGGTTAACGTGTCTCTCGCGTGAAAACGCCGAAAGAATATCGGATCGATCAATGTCTTGACCGCCGATATAAAGCGAGCGCCGACTTTCCTCGGGTATTATCCCCGTGGGCTTGGTCATTTGCATGCAGTCTGCATATTCTTTACGAGGATAGCCACAGGTGCTTTTAAGATGTCGCAAACGTTTTTGAAAGGTGAACGATAAAGACTTCACGTATATTTGAAAAGACTGTGTGGTATGTGCAATAGATACATTCGACGAGGAAAGAGGACACAAGCGACGCGAGAGGATAGGACGTCATACATCAAGCGAGAATTTCCTTTCTTCAGCATTAATAATATCATCTTACGATGGCAAAATCTACTCGTCTATCGTTTGATCGACCTTAACTGAGAGAAGAAAGAGGAAAACCATTTTCGCTTGCTTACAAGTTAAATACCTTGAGCGACATCATTGTAGTAGGTTAAGATATAACAAAGATGCTTGTTTAATATAACAAAGAGATATACGAAGGTAGACAAGAACTCTCTTCGTGATGCAGACAAGTTTCTTCGTCGAAAATTTTACGCGCGTTCTTGCGAGCACGGATAATGAATTCAAGGGACTCACCGGAGCAGCCCGAGTTGCAGTCCATCTTTTGCTGAGAGGGGCCGAGGCATGGCTGACCACCGTTCATGGGCGCTGGATTCGTGCACGTTCTCGTCCTCTTCTGACCGCCTTTCGCGCATCGTGAGTGGCATTCCGACCAGGACGACCAGGAAGACCAGCCGCCGTTAACTAATTGAAATCAGTAAAAGTTTTTATTTAATGTAAAGAAAAAAAACTTTGAAATATACGTAGTCAGATGCAAATGTTTCCGACTCAAGAAAGGGTGAATAAAAAGGATAATAAAATGAAACAACTATTTTTATTTTTCAGTTTTCAATTGAAAAAATTTTAAACATTTTTTTTAATGATATAGAAAAATTTATTCATTGTTCAAAAAAAAATATATTAAAATAAAAAATAATTATTAAAAAATAAAAATGGTTATTCCATTTCATCACTTTTTTATATCCTTGGATTAGAAAGTTTTAGAGACCTTATTACTATATAACACTAAGAAACATATAATATAATGTATATAATAAAGAACTGCAAAGAATTTGCAAGGAAAAAATAATTTTAGCGAAAGATACAAATCTGAAAATAGTTTTGTTTAACCATCTAAATAATTACATAAGTAATTACAAGAAGCATGATGAGCTTTCAAGTATAATGAGCAATGCTGCAAAAAATTGTTCCGGTAATCAGTTTGAGCATCCTACACAATTATTTTGATGGTCCAATAAAATTATTTTCAGATATATATCTAGCTAAAGTTTTAGAGTTCTTTTTGCGTATAATTATTAAAGGGAATCTTTAATAATGAACTTACCGTATACTGTTAAGCTAACTGGTTCGCTTAACCGTTTTGCCGCAATATTTTCTGCGACGCAGGTGTAATTCGCCTGATGACTAAGTTTTGCTTGACCAATAAGAAGATGACCTTCGCTGGATACTAAAAGAGTATCCGATTCGGTATCTACGGGGATATTATTTCTTAACCAGTAAACTCTAGGTGGTGGCACTCCCACCGGAGGTAGGCATCTAAGTTCGGTACTTTGACCTGCTTCGACAGACACGGAGTATGGTGGCGATTCAAATTGCTTTTTCAGATCTGAAAAAATAATTACACGTCTTCGTTTTGATAAAAGTCAAGAATAATTGATTAAAATTATCATTTAAACACATTATGAAATTTGGAATTATGGATATAATGAATTCAGTTGAACGATTATAGTACTAGTATATTAAAATTAATGCCATTGTACACTGATCTAATCTGAATGAAAATAAAATATATCGAAATTATAAAATACAAATATATCGAATTGTAAAATACATATTTTATCAAACAACACAATAAAGTATATATTGAGGATTTCGCGATTTAATTCGTGAGTTTATATATTTATATTAAGCATACATTTTTACATCAATTTGTGGACGATAGTTTTAATGTAATACTAGCGTGCACTGAGTGCCGAATCGAACTCGCTATTAGTGTTCCATTTCATATCCATTGAAAAATTTATATCATAATAAAAAATCATAATATATTTTCGACATTCGATATTGTCAATCTCTTGTTATGTTACGTTCTATTTTTTTCCCAAGCGTACGCGGTGATCTATTTCTTCTATCTCTTCAAGTGCATTTTTACATCTAGCTTTTGAGTTATGTAACTCTGAAATTGGCCAAGTGGTTCTGTCTTTAAATTGATTCTCTTGGAAACTCGACGTTCATTGTATTGTCGTCAATTAAGGAACAGAATTAAATAACGAGTTCGCTGGCAGGAGAATCAAGATAATTAAGAGAGGACAAAGGCAAAGTGAGACGAAAAGTCGGCTGTCCCCAGAATTCTCGCGACGTTTATTTCAAACCTCTCTGATTCATGTACCCTACCTACATCGAGAATAAGAATCGTCTGTCTTAAAAATAAGAATATAATCTAACATTATAATTTGTTTTCGGAATATTGTTATCGCGATTACTTACAGATTGAAAATTTCATCAATGAGATATTAAAATTATCATAGATATCGGAGAAAATTAAATGTTAATATGATCTTATTTGTACTCACAAGCAACGTCGATGATTGCCGGCTGACTCTTGATTTGCCCTGATCCAGACCAGGCGATGCACTCGCATTTGAATTTATCCTTGCCAAAGTATTCCTCGATGTGATCCCTCGTAACGTTGAGCTCGCAGTCAACGATTCTCGTTCCCGTATGGGGATCCACAAAATCCTGCTGCTGAGAATCCTCCGCCCTCACGTTATTACAACGGAAATAGATCTGTAGCGCGTGAGCAGCCTTGCAACGTAAAATTGCGGGCTTATTCTTCACGACGAAAGAGTTTACGGGCTCCGTGAGGAAAACTGGTAAATGACCGCCGCCTTCAGAGATGAGTTCTGTATCGCTGGCTATCGTAGCTGAAGGCACATCGTCTTCTTCCAAGATATAAGCGTCATCCACCTCTGCGGCATCTTCGCCTTCTGACAAAGAGATAATTTCAATTTTCTATAAATTACTCTTTATTTTTATAGACGTTTATAATCGTGGATAATAATGTTATAAATTTAGCTATCGTGTATATCTACTTATATATGGAAAGAAAGTAGATATCTCTTTTGTTGAAATATCTACATTAAAGAAAAAATTGTTCATTTAACTAATTTATTAAAT
>Ga0157363_1002094_pt1 | contig 17330 bp, 10 predicted proteins | sample AttsexASBM1_FD_111477 | JGI IMG/M metagenome (GOLD analysis project Ga0157363, IMG submission 111477) | Fungus gardens microbial communities from leaf cutter ant in Ribeirão Preto, State of São Paulo, Brazil - Atta sexdens ASBM1 | ecosystem: Host-associated > Fungi > Mycelium > Unclassified ... | reverse complement strand
TTGCACGGTGTAAATTTCCAGGGTAAATAAAAATAGTCTGAGAGCTTCCGTTGTTGGGCAACGAGTTCACAGCAGCGGAAAAGGTAGCAAACTCTCCAGGGTCAGAGGTGCCGGTTGCTCCGGCAGGTGGGCTAGTGCGAACAACAGAGGTAATATTGAAAAGAGAAAGACAATGGATTGTGTAGGCAAATACATTTACATTCTTAAGGATAAGTGCCACTCAGTTGTGATTTCGTATGTATAGATCCAAGTTAAGAAAGGCACCGCTTTCGATACCCCGTATCATGAGCACGGCTCAGCCCATAGCCGCGATCGCGGTCAGTGCTACTGGACTGTTGTCACTGGATATCGGCGGCCCGGTTGCTTGTTCTGCGGCCGCCCCTTGTGCTTCTGAGAGGGTCACAGCCCTTCGAAGGGATCAGCTTCGGGAGGATAATCCTCATTGAACAATCACCTGTCCTCATCATGATTGACTGTACAAGTCTGCCACATTTAACCAGAACAAGCTGGAGAAAATCTTCAACAACTTAGAAATGATAGCAATTAGTACCTTGTTGAAGTGTGAGCTGTGCTTGCTCACTTTCTCGTCATTTCCATCTCACTTCTCTTTTGTTTATTCACTGTTTTTTCTCTCCATGGTCTCTATAGTTACATTCACCCACATTATGATTTGGACACAGTCTACTGATCGCAGAAGTACAACTAATTAGGTAGTCGATATAAAAATTTTCACATAGGTTGAATCACTACCACTACTACTTGTCCTCTATTGTCGCTCATACTTCCTAAGCTCTCCATTACAGTACTTACTACAGATAAGTAGTTGTTAGTTGTCTATACTGTACTATGCTGCTGTTTCTTTCAACAGGTTATGGGCCCCAGTTGCCTTGATTTCTAGTTAGTGCTTTTAGGTAGCTTTCTATTGATGAGAAGGGCTTGACCAACTCTACTAGTGAGCTGATGTCTTATTGCTCTTAGGCCTGTTATAGATTGAGCTAATTCCAAATTGCTTTATGTCTACAAAATCCCTTTGCATCTTACATTGTCAGAGTTGTGAACAAGAGACTTGTGTTACAATTGCTCCTCATGTTCACCACATGACTACAGCATGGACTACAGAGTTAATAAGGTCTAAGCATGATAATTGACAAAGAAAGAAGAGGTAAATAGGTATACAGTAATAGATCAAGAGATATAGATAAGATCACCACTGATAGTATTATCTAAATATTATCTTAGAATGAACTTTTGGAGTTTCTCTTATATTGTTACATTCTGTGTTCCAACTTCATTCATCCCAACTCACAGATAACCATCTACCCTCATCCATACTCCCAAACCTCTTCTAGTGTAGATCAAACCTGTTCATTTCACCTCAGATGTCCTCACTAGTCCAAGATAACTCCATAGACCTTTTTTCCTTAACATCTGAAGATCACTAGTAATTAGGGTAACTTATTTATCAGTTACATTTGCAAATAGCTACCCTAGGTATACTAACTAGTATATAATCCAGTAGTTTACACTGTAGTAGTCATCTTGAAAATCAACTAAAACTGCACACTTCTAGTGTTAGTGACAATACATCTTGTCATCCTCTAGTGGTTTTCCAATCTCTAAGTCTCCAATTCTTGATCTGAAATATGCAATCTGTGCAACTTGTAGAGGTATAGTACATAAGCTGAAGCCAAAGGTTATTCTACTCTAGCTTCTGTTGTTACAACTTAAAGATTTTAGGGTAGATTAATGAATAGAACCTTGTATTAGGGTTAACATGAGAGAACTCAATAGAGAACTCTGTACAGGATCATCTACCTTATATACCTAAGACTCCTAGTCTGTGCTCTACTACTTTAGCCTACTCTAAATGACCATGTGTTTGTCTTAAGATTAACATATGTATAATATATTGTATAACATCATTTCTTTCAGAACCTTCTACTATTTTCCATCATAACATGTGATCATGTGACTGTGTGACTATGACATGTAACATCACACCAAACCCCAACCCTAGTTTCCAAGATGGAAAATTGAAAATAAATTGAAATAAAAATAAAAATGAGAAAGAGAACAAAATAAAATAAAGTCTAATGTTCATAACTCTGACATCTATATTCTCAGATAACACAAAAAATACTTAGTCCTGAACTTCTGAAATACCCTTTCTGAATCTTGGATAACAAGATATGAATTATGTCTGACATCTCTGGCCATAAGTCTCAAATACTACTGTTAACCTCATAGAGTTTGTTAAGTCAACATTACTATCTTAGCTTCAGAACTCCTTTAGATACTATCTTTGAGATAAATATAATCTTATCTTTTTAATTATTATTCAATAAGCTTTTACCAATCTAGTTATTCTTCTAGATCATTCTATTTGAGTTTTTAACTATCTAGTATAATTTTGAGGTTAGGTCAGCATATTCTGTCTAATGTTCTACTTGATTAATATAAACTATCTAAGTATTAAGAGTAGCTCATTCTGTTATTCTTTACATAACAGACTATATTTAGTTATCTTAACAATCTCTACATTAATATACTTGTCTAGCTCCATGTTAATTATTACTTTAAGCAGATATTTATAGTTAGTTGTACAGAAAGAATTGGATCAAGTTGAGTACTTATCTGGAAGCAAAATGATTATCTATAAGGATAAATTTATGATATTTAGGGTGCAGATCAAGCTAAGTACTTATCCACAGAAACTTGCAACTAAATGTAAATAATAATCTTGGCCTCAACTTATGTGTTGTACTAACTACTTGTTATATAGCTATAATTTCAGATGAAGTTGAAGTGTAGAGATATTAAGAGAGAAAGCATATTACTAAGGTTTATAAGCCACTAGAATTTGATTATCAGACTAAAAATTTTATTTTTATTTTTATTTATTTTTCCATTTCTAATTTTTTTTATTAGAACTTAGCCAAGGAATAGTGATGTGATATCATATATGTCACAGTCATATCATTATATAATATAAGAAAGAACATAGAAGATTCTGGAATAAGTGAGGTCATACAATATGTTTATTATATGCTAATCTTAAGAATTATACATAGTTTTTAGAGTAGGTCAGATATAGTCAAACACAGACCATATAAGGTAGACAACTTGTATTAGGAACTCTATTGAGTTCTCTTGTGTAAATCTTATACAAGATTCTTCTTTTGCCTAATACTTTGGCTTAATGTCAAGAACGCAAGAAGTGGACTTAACTTTTCTTATTTTCTTTTTTCATTTTCATTTTCATTTTGATTTATTTTCATATTTTCAATTTTTAGAACTCTGGGGTTAGGGTTAGAAGTGATTGGTCACACTGTCACATCAGTCACATCTGATGGTATAGTCATGACATTGATCATGGAACTTAAGAGAAGATTCTAGAACAAAGTAATGTCATACAACATGAACACCACATGTTGGCCTCATGCTTGACACATGGTCATTTAGGGTAGGGTGCACAGTAGCTAGCATGGACCATCTGTAGGAGTATATAAGGTAGACTACTTTGTAAAGAGCTCTCTATTGAGTTCTCTTGTATAAATCCTATACAAGGTTCTTTCTTTTGACCAACCCTAAGATCTTAAGTTTGTAACACTTAAGTTATAACAATAATATCCAGATAATAAAATAATCTGGAGTCTAAGTAATAAGTCACTAGGTAATGAAACATGTAAACTTAATTTGTGTATAAGTGTATACAAACATAGAAAACACTTAGAACTAGTCATAAATCTTATCTGTAACTGAAAGATAAGTATCTTAGATATCTTAGAAGTTAGTCTATAACATCCTACAAATAATCAGATTTGTAATCAAATTGGTCCAAAAAATATTAGAGATTAGTTAAGCAAACTCTATTAAAGATAAAGTACTTACAGAGTTTTAAGTGTTATCTTTATAGAAAAAGATTCAAGTTAAAATAGGTTGTATGCTACTTTTGAGAGAAAGATATAACTTAGAAGGTATTAAGTATTATTTATATTGAAGATATATACAACTTAGAGTTTAATTTATGATATCTCTCAAATGAAAAAAATAATGATACCAGTATAGTCAAAAACTACCAAAAATTGTCAGGTATAGTTTATACTAGGAGGTAAAAGCTTGTAGGGTTGGCTTGAAGATATACTAGATATGGATATCTCATATGAAGTGTACAGTGATGCAAGCTTTCCAGAACAACCTTGGCTTCTGTTAGAATTAAAGATAGTAGACTCTATTTTATTTTCTCATTTTTATTTTATTTTCCATTTTATTTTCTATTTTAGACTGAGGGTTAGGAGTTAGCATGATGTCATATATAACTATCACAGTTATAAGTCACATAATTATGTATCACAACAGAACATTATAGAAGGTTCTAGAAGGAAATGATATCATATAACATATTCTATATATGTTAACCTTAAGAATAACACATGGCTCTTTAGGGTAGGCTAATGGAAGTGTAGCATAGACCAGTAGTCTAGCATATATAAGGTAGATAGTTTTGTATTAGGACCTCTATTAAGTTCTCTTGTAGTTATCTCAATCTAAGATTCTTTTCTTTGACCAACTCTAATGTCTTAAGATTGTAACAGCTTCAGCTTATATGTTACACCATCTGACTGTTGTATGGTTGCAACTTTAGAAAATAGAACAAAGTCTAAATAAACTGAATACTGATAGTAGTATATTGCCAAAAAACACTAGGGATTAAGTTCAACTTGAATAATCAATTATTAGACTAGTAAACTATAGTGTAACTACTAGTCTTATATACAAATACAAATATAATTTTATATAAGAAATACTTGGGAGTTTCAGAGTACAGCTCCAAGTAGAGATTTCAGTAGTAAGATACTAAAAGAAAATAATAGGAGAACTTTACTATGGAAGACTGAGTACTTGAGGAGTTTAGGATTGATTACAACACTGCTGTGGAAAACATGTTGTGGAAATAAGGCTATTGTGGAAGACAAGCTTTTGTTAGGAATTGGATAAGACATTATCACTGTAGAGAACAGTCTTAGTATATGATAGAAATAAAACATACTTCTATCAGAGTTTATCTTTCTAAATCCTAATTCTAAGATAAAGACAACTTGGACAAATAGACTTAACAGGCTTTAAGTTTTGAATTTCTTTTTGTTTTTAATAAAGATGTAGCATAATATCATGTTATAGGTCATGTGGGTCACAGTCACAGTTACATAATTATATAATAGTAGAACATTATGGAACTACTGAAAGATTTTAGTTATACTTTAGAGTAGGTTGGTATTAAGATATACAAACAATTACTATATAGTATATAAGTATTAGATGCAGTTCACACTTGAAGGTGAAAGTCTATGGAGTTAGCTCAGACATGCACAGAATGTAGAAACTCTATGCAATGAGCTCAGTGATGCAGACTTGTTAGAACAATCTTGGTCTCAACTTATGTGTTGTGCCTCCTATGAGCTGTGTGGTTGCAATTTCAGAGGATGGTTTTATAAGGAGTAATAAGAAGAGGAGTAAAGTGTGTTACTATTGACACCAGAGATTTAGCATCAACTTTAGTTGATTATCAGGCTAGCTATTACAAAATAATTACCAGTCTTAAATACATAAAATAACAAAAGGAGTAACTAAAACAGATCTTCAAGCAAGTGTTTCATTAGTGAAACACTACATAGGAGTTCAGATTTGGAGAGAGGAAAACTCTATAATGTCCAAGTAAATTTGCATAGTTTGAAGGAAATAATTAGGTAATGGACACAGATGAATATGACTGTGGATTTTGACTCAAACAAAGCAAAATAACCATGGACTTTTGATGGAATTAAGTTTACTATAAAGTACTAAACCACTGATGGAGTTTTGAGCACAAATAAGGCCAAATAACCATAGGGATTTAATGTCATATTGGAGTCAAACATGTCTTGGACATATTTCAGAGTTTGAAATATAGCAGTAAGATAGATTACTTTGTAGTAGAAACTCTATTGAATTCTCTTGTATTAACTCAATATAAGATGTTATGGCAGCCACTAGTCACAAAGACCAATAGAGATACAAGCAATAAATTTCAAAGACAGATATCATTGTGGAGATCACAAGAGAACTTGATAAAGAGTCTCTGCTGAATTGCTACCCTATTTATATAAATTACAGGTGGTCTGTGCTATCAATAATTAATCTTACCCTAAAGTCCATGTATTGTCCATACTTTACCCTCATATCTTCCATAAGAACACCATGTTGTATACATGTACCCTGACATCATTCTTCTTGCCTCTTCTAGCCCACTCTAGCCAAGTCTAGGCCTATGACCTCATATCATGTGATATGACATGTGACCATGGTCACATGCCTCTTCATTGTTCAAAAGAAAAAGAAAAAGAAAATCAAAAGAAAAGAAATATTAAATCAAGAAAAATAAATAAAAGTAAAAGAAAAATGTTAGTATCCAAGCACACTATAACACAAGGTTTATTTTTTGCTCTTATACTTATACTTAAGTCATGAACCTCATAGAATAAAGATTGAACAAATATCTAAAGATACAAAGTTTTGAAGATTAAATATATACAAGTAGATAACAAAGCTCCAACCATGAAGTTTATACATAAGCAGAGTTTGATAATAATGTTGGTGTTAGGATAAGACCAGCCACTGAACTGGTTATGCTAAAAGTGTACAATGTCAAGCTTATCTTTGACATCTGGCTACTACTATATATGTACTTCATACTGTACTTCTGACAGTTGAAATATGAACACCAAGTTCAATATGTGTTATAGAGTTTGTCTGAGTTTACAAAGTCTAGTGAGAGAGATCAAAGATGGGCTTAGGAGCATAAAAGGATACATTATTCTCTTTCTCTGATCACTACCATGGTTAACTTGAAAAATCCAAATAAATCAATAATAAATCTTGTACTTTCTCCTGGTCTCTAGAACAGTTTTAGAAATGTTGGTGAGTCCTCAGAGTCACCTGATTTGTTCTCCAGAGCTAGTTATAGAGCTAGCAAATAAGTGCATTTAAGAGAGAGACCTCAAACTTGTTATATTACAAAGCACTTACTATCTGACATAAGTCATCCTCCTAATTGGAAAATAACAACATTGCTCATGATGCTGAGCTGTGGAGTAGAGACCACCATGTGCTGTCACTGTTTGGTTATTTTAAATACTTAGCTGCTTTCTTTATCTCTTAAGCATCTTGCATACTTTATAAAAAATATTCTCTTGAAGAACATTTTCTTGACCAATTCCCTACTATTTTTAGAGTTGGCTTTTATGTCTGGGGACCAGCTCTAGGCAATTTCTGAAGCTGGGTGGGATTGCTTTAAAGTCTTACCTTAATCTGATGTTTCTATTCTTGTGAAAGCTATGAGAACTATCTATAGTCTTGATCTTGTTTCAATATCTTATCCTGATATTAGGATAGCTGTTGATGTACCAGAGGCTGAAGTTACTTTCACTCTGGTCACTAACAAAAAGCATAAAGGAAAGGATAAAGCCTCTTTCTTTCCTTTTATATCTCCTTCTGACTTTAGAAGTAAGACAGCTTATTTCATAGGCTCCTCCTCTTTCTATAGCTGTAACAATTTGTCCAGTCTCCAAACCAGCAAAATCTAGTCTATCTATAATAAACTTTAAGACTATCAAGCTCCAGTGTTAGGAATAGATTAGCTACTAAACCAGTTATACTGAAAGTGCCTAATGTCAAGCTTAGCTTTGACATCTGGCTACTGTTATATATTTAGTAAGCTCTAAGGTTTACTTTTGCCTTATTTCATAAAGACTTTCTATGCTTATTGTTATAAGACAAGAAAGTGTGGACAGACTTTAGTAACATATTTATAGATAGTTATATTATTAGTCTACAACAAGAGAGAGAAGACACATGATTGGGAAGTCACATGACATTACATCATAGGGCCTAGAGCGGTCTAGAAGGATCGAGAAGAGTCTAGAGATGGAGTAACATCAAGGAACATATTAACAGCATGGTTTCCTCATGGTGTACACATAGTGCATATATAGATGATGGAGATGAAGAGTAGGGTTTAGGGTATGACGTCAGGGCACATGTATATGGCATGCTGGTCTTGAGGTAGATGTATGGTAGATGAGTAATAGAACATGAGGTAGATTAATAATAGACATGAGGGCAGGGCATGGACATTAGGGTAGGACATATAGCAGATGTATAGTCATAGCACAGACCATAGATAGTTATATAAATAGTTGATAGAATACTGTTGTGGTTCCCTGTTGAGTTCTCTTGTGAATTACACAACTCATGTTCCCCACTAGATATCTGCTTTGAGATTTACTTGTAGTGCTGCTATTGGACATTGGTCTAGTGGTTGCCACAACACTTATTACAGCTTTAGGAGATATTTCCTAACCTCCTTCAAGCTACAATTATTTCTATATACTAGACTAGCTTAGATAGTGCAAGTGCTTTTAAAAGAGGTGCCAGTTATTTTAGTATCTCAAGAATGTTTAAAATAATGACCCATAGGCCTACTAGATAGCAAATCCTAATTTCACTTGATTATTTCATTGCAAAGATTATTATGGCCAATGCTGCTTCTGCAGCTGAATTCTGTAACAAGAGCTTGGTTGAGGCTTGCTCTAAACTTAGAGTAGAGTCTGTTCTCAAGGCATGGAATGGTATGTCAATATCTACCAACTCTGTTGCCTTAACAGCAGAGCTAGAAGTGATTAAGCAGTGGCTGAAAAAGATATCTGGTCTCAATAAAACTACTGAGGTGGAGCCTTGCTTGTCTCAGTCCAAATCATTTTTGAAGGTTTTAGGTATTCCCTACTGTGACTCTAATACTTCTTTGCCAATTACTTTTATCTAAATGGTAGCAGTTCTTTTTAGCTCTCCTCTCTTTGAGAGTATCATATTAGCATCTATAACTCATATTATGAAGGTATCTCCTAGCTTTAATATATCAGTAATCTGGATTGATATCTGAGACTTTCAGAAGGGCTTTAAGACAAGACTCTTATTAATTGCTCATTCAACTTTGGATGATATATAGCTATAGTCTAAAGAACTGCTATATATTCTGTAGTTGTTCAGTATTATAATTACTAATACTGGGAATACTCAACATATGCCTGTTGTAATCAAGGTACTGAATGTCAAAAGTGTAGTGGTTCACAGAGTAGAAAACTACAGATTCTTGACTTGGTGTTGCAAGAATTAGCTACTAATCTTAAATATAACTCTTCTAAAGAAGCTACTACAGCTAGTGCATCTTGTTCTCACACTTTCAAGTGTTTGAACTGTAAAGGGAACCATGATGCTGATAACAATAAGTGTTTATTCTGGCACTATTACTTTAACAAGTAATGGTATGCTAATAAAACTACTGAGGTGTACTCTGGATAAGCTAACCACAATATTATAACTAGCCACTGCTATAACTTAGCTGTTAGAGTTAAGAACAATACACTTTGTTTATTTTATTTTATTTTCTCATTTTCTTTTTCAATTATTTTCTTATTTGGGACTTAGAGCCAGGATTATAGTATGATGTCATAACTATTACACATTACATGACAAGGTATTACATATCTGGTCACACATGTTGCAGTCATGGTCACATAATCATGTGACACATAGAAAGACAAAAAGTTCTCAAAGAATAATATTATATAGTATGTTAACAGCATATTTACTTCATGTAGTATACATAGTTTTTAGAGTAGGTTAGTAATAGTCTTATATTAATCAAATACAAGATTCTTTTCTTGTTCTAACTTTTGAACTCAAATTATAATATTATATCTAAGTGTTAAGATAAGAGTATATTCATATATTGAGTAACACAAGAAAACTCAATAGAGTTCCTATTACAGAGTAGTCTAAAGCTATAACTAAGTTCTTTTAGTAATTTCTATAATATTCTACTAAGTTACATGAATGTGTGACTGTGACTGTGGCATATGTGACATTTATATAACATTTATAACTATGACATATAATATAATATCACTTCTTAGCTTAGTCCAAAAAAAGAAATATAAAATTAAAAAGAGAAATTATAAAAGATTAAAAAATAGAAAACAATCAAGTCTACTTAAAAGATTTCTGACAGCCCTAATGGGAATAGTCAATGAGTATGTCTAGTATAGCTAATATACTTTATATTTATTCATAGAATGTTTGAAGAACTATATGCTAGTAGATAGCTTTTTTAAAACATAAAAGAGCTTGTATAATGTTCTCTTTATTCAGAAACCTTCCAGAAATTTTATTTTGTTTTGCATTATTTATTATAATCTTTGGAGGAAATAAAGTTGCTGATACTTCCATTCATCCAGATTAGATCTAGGTGGTCTGATTTCTACAGAATTCTAAGCAAATATCTAGAGTTATGTGTTTTATTCATTTTATACTGTCCAAACTTTGTTTGTTAACCATAGAGACATCTAGCTTTTATTCTTCTTCAATAGAAATAAATATTAATTTCTCATGAATGTTAATTCCAACAGTTTTTATACTGCTGTGGACTTCTTATCTAATAAAACTCTAAACATCTTATCTTTTGCTTTTACACTTGAGCTTAAGTTGTAATATTAGAACTTGATATCTACTTTGAGACTACCTAACTCAGAGCCTTTTCTACTTCTTTCTTTTACTCTTCTATCATTTATGACTAAAAGCAATACTGCTTTTGATCAAGAAGAATAACTGAATCCTAAGCTTAAGAAGTGTACTAGCTAGATAGAAAAAGCCTAATCATATATATTACATTAAAGCCCACTGGTGCTTTGTGGATATATTATCTTGTATGAATGTAGTAGGTAGTCTTTGTCATATAAAAGCTCTAATAGAAGAACAGCAGGTATTTCTGAGATGCTGTCTAGAGTAAAACAACATTCTTAGATCAAAATCATTTATATTTCTATTAGAATAGTAGTTGGTAGTTTAGGTAGTCAGTAGACAGTATAAGGTAGGACTAGAAGAAGGCCTACTAGTACTTACTAAGATTAAGTCTAGTTTAGAGTACAATTCTAAAAGGGAGACTAATACTTACTACTGGCTCTGTCTTACCTCTTTATATATCCTCACTATTTATACTACTACCACTATCATTACTCACACTTATCAATTTACTCCTACTATATAATATGAGCCAATATAGTACTCTAGACTAGATTTTATTACAGTTAAGATAGCAAGATGAGCAAATTGCAGCAATAAAAATACAGATAGAGACATTGATGATAGAACAGAGAGAAGAAAAGGTAGTAGCTCTAAGATCTAATACTGAGTTCAATATAGAGATAGCTAAACCACCTATATTTGATAAAAGCACTAGCAAGGTGGTAGGTTTTGTTATAGCATGCAAACTTTACATAAAGATGAGGATGAGGATAAGAAAAGTATCATTTAAAGAGCAGATTCAGTAGATTCTGATATATGTGCAAAAAGAATTAACAGATATTCAAAAATAAAATATTTTGGAAGATTTGAAGTCAGGAGAGTTGGAGTTTCCAATAGTAGAAGACTTTCTTACTAACTTGAAAAAAAAATTCAGGAATAGAAACAATGAAATAGACAAAGTAACAGAACTGAAGAAAGTAGAGCAGGAGAATAAAATAATAGAGGAGTACATGCAAGAATTTTGAAGAGTGGTAAGAGATAGTGAATATAAAGAAAGGCCCTTAGTAGAAGAATTCAAAAGGGGCATAAACAGTATTATTGGGTAAAAGCTGATGGAGTCAGAACAATCTCCAAGAAACATCAAACAATGGTATGAGAGAGCAACAAGCCTGAATAGATATTAGAGAGGGAGTAGGTAAGAAGAGGAGAGACTAAGAGAAAAGAAGAAAATAGGAAATCAGACACTAAGGTTGAACACTGCAGGAACATAAAAATAATAATTACTATAATTCTAAGTTTGGTTAAGAAGACAAGAGATTCAGCAAATGTCAACAGACACTGATAGAAGGAGTAAAGAGAACAAATATAGTCATGGTAAACCCACAACCATAGTGGGCAAGGTTTATACCTAAATGAAACTTATATGCTATAGATGTAAATTGAGGGAGAAACTATTATAACTGTAGGGGATTTGATCATATCATAAAATATTGCAGGAATTAGAGAATGGTTGGTCAAGGTAAACAAATCAGTTACCAGGACAATAATCATAATTTAAAAGAGAACAAGAGTCTGATAGTCTTTGATTAGACTCTAACTATAATAAGTTTACAATACTCAGTAATATAGTAATAAATAATACTTCTTGTTGCAACTTAAATAAAAACCTGGTGAGAGAAGTAATAGTGAATATTGGGCTGGAAAGAATTAATATACAAGAGGGAGTAATGGTGGAAGCTTTGTTGGACAGTAGAGCAACAAAGTTGGTTATGAGTTCAGAATTTACAAGAAAACAAGAATTTCAACTGAAAAATATTGAGAGGCCTATTTATTATCAAGGGCATAGAGAAATAATGGAAATAGATGTAATTGGTGGTTAGAAGTAGAATGTAATGCCATAGCTAACATGCTACAATTCTGAAATTGATTGGAGAATAGGAGAATTAAAGATAATAAGGTGTCTAGAAGAATATGAAAAGCAATAGAGACTAAAACAGAGAAAACCAGGGTGGCAAAAATACAAAAAAGAAGAGCAGAGAAAAGAAGAAGAAAAGAAGTGAGAAGAAAAGAAGCAGAAGAAAAGAAGAAAAAACCAAGGAATAAAAGAATGATAAAAGAGTGGGAAATCTGGAATAAGAAGGAGGAAGCAGCAGAGTCCAAAGAAGAGGTCAAGAAATTGGTTTCTCAAAGGTTTCAGAAGTAAATCTATGTCTTTGAAGGAAAAAGCAAGTAAAAGGATGCCAATGAGAAGGGTATGAGATTATGTGATAAACATAAAAGAAGGGGAATATGTATCTATTGTCAAGAGAAGAGAGAGGAGAAATGTATAAGTTCATAGACAAACAATTGAGAAAAGAGTATATCTGATACTTGAAATCACCTCAAACAGCACTAGTGTTTTTCATAGAGAAGAAGAACAGTAAAAAGAGAATGATATAGAACTACAGATATTTGAATGAATGGACTATAAAAAATGATTATTCTTTGCCTTTGATTTCAGACATTGTAAAATATATTGGTATAAAAGAGTATTTATGAAGTTAGATTTATATTAGGGCTATAATAATATATGAATAAAGAAAGAAGATGAGTAGAAGGTAGTGTTCATAACTTCCAGAAGGATTGTTCAAACCCATAGTAATGTTCTTTGGGCTTACTAACTTTCTAGCAATGTTTTAAACAAGATCTTATGAGACTTAATCAATACTAGAAAGGTGGCAAGTTTTATTGATGACATAATAGTAGTAATGGAAGAAGAGGAAGAGCATTATGAGATAATGAAAGAATTGATGAAGAGATTGGCAGAAAACAATCTATATTTAAAACTAGAAAAATACAAGTGGAAGGTTAGGAAAATAAGATTATTAGAAGTAGTATGTTATATCTGACATGTCTTAAGACTTAGAGTTAAAGTCAAAAGAATAAACCTTAGATTGGATTAATTACAAGAGAACTTGATGGAGTTCTTAGTATAATATATCTACCTTATATACTACACTAGTTGGTCCATACTACTACTGTGTCTAGCCTATCCTAAAGACTATGTGTAAACCTTAAGGTCAACATACATTAAGCATATTGTATGACATCACTGTTCCAGAAACTTCTATCATATTCTGTTGTGACCATGTAACTGTGACTGTGATATGTATAACACATTGTGTGACTAGTTTGTGATGGTTGTGATTGTAATGTCATACTAAACCCTAACCCTAAATAAAAGAGAAGTGAGAATGAAATCAAATCTACTATTTACAATTCTGACAATATCCTATTCTGACCTATTTGTTCCAACCTACAGATAACACCTCTTCTCTCATCTGTACTTTTTAGCCTCTTCCAGTATAGATCACATCTCTCTATTCTCTCTCAGATATTCTTACTAAACCCTTACCAACTTTATAGATTTCTATTTCTGACATCCAAGGATCACTAGTATACAAGGTAACTTACTTAGCAGTCTCTATTCCAGATAGCTATCCTAAATAGATTACCTAGTATATAAACCAGTAGCTTACACTGTACTGGCCTTATTCTGAAAATTAACTAAAACTGATATCCTCTTTCAGTGTTAGTGACAACACATCTTGCCATCCTCCAGTAGTTCTAACCTACTAAGTTCTCTAAGTTTTCTTCTAAAATATGCAACCAGTGTAACTAGTAGAGACACAGCACATAAGCTGAAGCCAAAGGTTATTCTGACTTTATCTTCTACATTCTTGGATAATACACTAATAACTTATTTTGGACTTTTAAGATGTTCTATCAGATCTTAGATAATAAGATATGAACTGTGTCTAACATAATAATAGAGCCAGAAAAAATTAAGATGGAGAAAGAAAAGATAAAAGAGATATTGAATTAGCTGACTTCTAAAGAGATCAAGAACATATAAAAGTTTTTGGAACTAGCCAATTATTATTGGCAGTTTATTAAAGATTTCACATCTATAGCTAGACTATTACTATTACAATCTTAAGACCTTAGAGTCAGTCAAAGGAAAAAACCTTGGATTAAGGTAATTACAAGAGAACTTGATAGAGTTCCTAGTACAAACTTGTCTATCTTATATACACTAAGTTACTGGTCTATGCTATAGTACTATTAATCTACTCTAAAGACCATGTATCAAACACATTACAGTGATATTATTTCTTTTTAGAAGCTTTTACTATATTCCATTGTGACACATGATTGTATAACTGTGACTGATGTGTGATATTTTGCAACATTCACATGTAATATTACACTAACCCTAACTCTAAGTCCCAAAATAAAAAATAAATAGAAAAGAAAATATAAATAAAAAAGAAAATAAAGATAAAATAGAATCTACTGTCTTTGATTCTGACAATCACATGATTTAGTAAAAAAAGAATCAGAAGTAGGATTGGATAGAGAAGTAAAAAATAGCATTCAGGAAGTTGAAGAAGAGATTTACAAAAGAATTAGTATTAGCAGTAATAGACTTAGACAAAAAAAATGAGGATAGAAGTTAATGTATTAAACTATATGATAAGAGGAGTTCTATCTATAAAATATGAAGATAGATAATGAAGACTAGTAGCATACTTGTTAAAATCTCTTAAAAAGATAAAGATAAATTATAAAATCCATGACAAGAAAATATTAGTGGTTATTAGAGGCTTGTAAAACTGGAGATATTTATTAAAAAGTACAAAGTTCAAGTTTGAGGTCTGAACAGATCACAATACTTTACAAAAGCACAAAAACTAAATTATAGACAAACAAGATAAGTTTTATATTTAATTTACCTTAAAATATATACTAGAGACAAAGATGGGAAAGATAGATGGACTAAGTAAAAAACTAGGCTGGAAAGTAGGAGTAGAAAATAACAACAAAAATTAAAAATTAATAAAAGAAGAATAGATTTGTGATTTGACAGAAGTAGTAAAAGAACCTGAAATAGATATAATAGAAAAAATAAAAATAGCTAGAAGAAAAGATGAGAAAGTAGTTAAAGTAGTAGAAGAAATAAAGAAGACAGGAGTTAAGGTATTGAGAGGGGACAAGTGGCAAATAGATAGAAAATTAGTATTGAACAAATAAAAAGTCTATATACCAAAGAGTGAGAGGTTGAGAGTAGAAATAATTTAGTTATACCATGATATACTAGTACCTGGACATGGAGAGTAATAAAAGACAATGGAATTGGTAATAAGAAATCACTGATAGCTAGAAATAATGAAAAATGTAGGAAGATATGTAAATAGATGTGACTTGTATTAAAGAATAAAGAATAAAACAGAGGTACCAGTAGGAAAGTTAATGGCAAATAAAGTACTGGAATAGTTGTAGACATACTTAACAATAGACTTTATCACTAAGTTGCTATTGATGGCAGAAAAGAATACAATTTTAGTGGTATATAATAGGTTGTCCAAAATGGCATATCTTGTAATAACAACAGAAGAAACATCAGTAAAAGAATTGGCAAGGTTGTTCAGAGATAATGTATAGAAGTTGTATGGGTGTCAGAAGTATGAACAATGGACTTTATTTTATTTTTATTTTTCCTATTTTCTTTTCATTTATTTTCTTTTCATTTTTGTTTCTTTTATATTTAAGGTTAGAAGTTAGCATGATGTCATGGTCACAACTGTCACAAACCTGTCATATGTTATGTCACACAAGTCACATGTCACATGAATGCTGTCACAGTCACAATCACATGGTTACAATAAAAGAATGTAAAAGGTTTCAGGATGATAATATCATATAGCATGTTTTGCATATGTTGACCTTAAAGATAATGTATGGTCATTTAGGGTAGGCTAAAATAGTAGAGCACAGACTAACAGTTGTTAGTATATAAGATGGATACTTTGTACCTAGGAACTCCATTGAGTTCTCTTGTGTTAACTCTAATATAAGGTTCTTTTACCTACTCTAAGATCTTATAATTGTAACAATAGGTTGCTAAAAAGTGTGATTTTTGATAGGAGACTATAGTTTGCAGCAGAGTTAACCAAGGAATTGAAACAAAGTTGTCAATATTATTCCATCCACAAACAGATGATCAAACTGAATGTATAAATTAGAAACTGGAATAATATCTATGGTTCTTTGTAGATTATAAACAAAAGGATTGGTCAGGATAGTTGATTACAGCAGATTTTGCAGTAAATAACAAAACATATTCAGTGACTAAGGTATTTCCACTTATAATGAACTATAGAAGAAAACTGAGAATAGGAGTAGATATTAGAAGAAAAGGAAAGATAGAGAAAGTAACAGAGTTTGCAAAAAGGATGAAGAAAGTTCAAGAGAAAGCTAAGGTAGTGTTAAAGAAAGCTCAAAAAGAGATGAAGTATCAAGCAGACAAGAGAAAGATAGAAGTAGAGAAATAGAAGAAAGATAATAAGGTGATATTAAGTATGAAAGATTTAGTATTCAAAGAAAGACCAGTGAAGAAGTTAGTAGATCAATATGTTGGTCCATACATCAATGAAGTAGTATCTACCAATGCAGTCAAATTATGACTGCCAACTTCAATGAGAATTCACCTAGTTGGAAACATGAGTCAAGTAGTAAGATATAGAGAGCAAGTGGAAGAACAAAAGATAGAGAAGGTAAAATTAATAAAAATAAAAGAAGTTGAGAAGTGGGAGATAGAAAAAATATTAAAGAAAGAGAAAGATTTGTGTTGTAGCAACCACTCGTCACTCAAGGACAAATGATCTCACAAC
>Ga0157363_1002093_pt1 | contig 17331 bp, 3 predicted proteins | sample AttsexASBM1_FD_111477 | JGI IMG/M metagenome (GOLD analysis project Ga0157363, IMG submission 111477) | Fungus gardens microbial communities from leaf cutter ant in Ribeirão Preto, State of São Paulo, Brazil - Atta sexdens ASBM1 | ecosystem: Host-associated > Fungi > Mycelium > Unclassified ... | reverse complement strand
GCCGGCGTCTCTCTGATATGTTACTAGAGAGACAGCGCTCCCTGCGTGTACCCGTGTGACGCTCTCTCTCTCTCTCTCTCTCTCTCTCTCTCTCTCTCTCTCTCTCTCTCTCTCTCTCTCTCTCTCTTCCTCCCTCCCTCCCTCCCTCCCTCTCCCCTCTCTCCCTCCCCTCCTCTTTTTCTCTTCTCTTTCTCTATAGAAATATTTTATCGATGATATACTCTCATCCATGGTTACGTCCACCTTCGCGGACACGTGAGCTTTCACGCTTGTCCTTTATGTTTGTAATCCATCCCTGCCTACATTAATTACCCACACTATTCCATCCTAAAAAGAATCCTCTCGTACGCGACACGTTCGTTATTGTCCTTTTTCCAGTTGGACTATACTGGCGCATGATGTCCGGAGTAAGATTAACGCCTCTCGAGATTGCACTTTTTCTCGCTCGCCCACAGTCCACTCTACCCGGGATTACGCTCCCCGTAAAAGGACTTTTTCCGTGGTTATTACTAGTCATTAGTGTTGGCGAAATAACTAACTGCCCGTGACATAATTTCCTCCCGCGGTTGTTATAGGATTAAACTAACGTGGCATTACTTCTACTAGACGCGCCGCGCACGATCGGTGTTTAGTTGTAATGCGATTACGTAAGGTCCACATGAGATCTGCTTTGTTTCTTCTTTCAACGATAATGTTGTTAGATAATATGGATAGAAAATATTACAGTTTTTATTTAACTTGCCGTCACATGGCGCCGAAGGGCATACCGTTACTAAAAACTCACTCTAATTACTGAGAAAGAATTGTATCGCAATTTATATAATATATATATTACTCCATGTATACACTATTCCTTTATATATACTACTGCACATTTCATTTGTAATCAATATTTTTAATAAATTGTTATATTGCTAATTTTTTATAATAAAGAATATTTTTTTACAATGTTCATGTTTTATACATTAAATTATTTCCTTGTTCGTATTCATGAACATGCAGTTAGTTCGTCAATAGTTAAGTGTTAATAAATCATCAGTTTGTAATAATTATGGCCTAATAAATTTCATAGTATTATAAATGAATAGCGGCGAAATGAATGTGCTTATAATTTCCTTCGCTGAATTACGCGAGTTTCGCTCACGTTAAATTTCGCAGCAAGCGAGCGAGCGCACAAAAGTGATTTACACAAGTTTACAAAACAATTATTTATCAATTTTACATTCGCGATGATGGCAACGCAGGATAGCGGTATAACTGAGGATGCAATGGCGTGTTATCGTGTTTTTTTTCCTTTTTTTTCCTTTCTTCATTTCCATTGCAATATGCAACATGCGGCACGAAAGTTACGGCAAAGGCGTCGTCGATTTGAATGCACGTTGTTTGCAACAGTAGTTAAGAGTCTTCGCAGCGGAGTGCAGTTTTGCAAAATTAAAGCGTTTTATTCAAATCGAATGTACTCGCACGAGAGAAGCGAGAAAAATGGAGGAAGTAGGTCGCAAAGAGGACTCTTCCTACTCGAAGTATTTTTCTTCGCGCCATTATGGACACAACCATTTGTCAGTTCCGTTGCCTGCGAATCATCTCTTTCCATTGATGAGAAAAAGAGATGAGAACAAGAGAAAATGAGAGAGGCAGGAAGTTATAATTTCTCTGGGAAGCCTGTCCATCATCTCTAAGATAAGTAGATCTGAGGAATTTCCGATTTAATGTACATCACTTAAGAATGTGGTCGATTCGATTATATCGTATTAAGTGAGCCTTTTTTATAAGAATCATTCGAGAAGAACGATTTTCTATAATGCATCTTCCATTTTGATATAACATTTTTCTAAGTATTTAATATTAGAACTTAATTGTTACATGGAAAGATTTGTTGAAATATTTAAAAATTTAATTAGATTGAAAATAATTTTGTCGAATTATCTAAATATGTAGGACACAAACTGATTGCTAGAATGTCAAAACTTTTTACAACATTGCTTATCATGCATGAATTTCCTACAGAATTCTTTTGATGACCAAAAAGAGAGATTATTTTTAGATTTACCTAAATTTTTAGATATTTCAGCAAAATCGTTCTTTTCGTATAACATAATATTTGTATTATATAATGGACTTCATGCATAAAAATCAATTTGTAAATATTGCATTTGCAATATTAAAAAAAATAAATGTTAAAGAGAAGTTGTATTAAAATACCTACTTTGCAAATAATTTAAATAAAATTTAATTTTTTGATATTAAAATATAATTTACAACTCGATATTTATCATAGATATAAATTGATTAAAACGCATACTTATAAAACGTAATATTTTAATATATCAACTATAAATAACTATTGTATTTTAATTTCGGGAAATTAATATTTTTAATTAGCACAAGAATTTGTCAGTTACCAAAGTAAGCCAACCGAAGTAATTCAAAGTGAGTTTAATAAAAAATTCAATTCTGCGTGCCGAACGAAGAAATTTCTTCGTGATAAAAGTCTCAATTTTATTGTGCTTCATAAATATGGCGATAGAATAGTTATTACATAGTTATTGAGCTACGTTAAAAAAAGGGCTTTTGATCTAACGTAGTTGTTGCTCACGTTTAATGGCACGACAATATTAAGTTGCACAAGGCTTTCTCCGAACTTTGCTTACGCGAAACAGCTGAGGAAAGCGAAAAAAGCAGCAGCCCCTGTAATCTCCAATGACGTTGTTAATGCTAATACGAAACTTCATCGGGTTTAACGTAGAAGCATGTTCACGTTACCGCGCTTACGTGTTTGCATCTCCACGCGAATTTAATGCGACGATGCTGCGGGTTATTTCGATCCTTCATATCCTCCTCTATACATTTAGAAACAATGTTGACGTAATAGTCGCAATACGCTTATCTACACCCGAATAATGTGTCATGCGAAGCGGAAACGAAGAGTATAATTTCGAAATTTGTCATAGCTGGTTGCAATCGGACGACAAATCGATACGATTCATGGTGAAAACGATATTATTGAAACCCTCGTTACTCGGGGTAGAATGGGATTCAGTCCTTAATCTATAATTTTCAATAGCTGCATTCACGCTGCACAATGGACACTGCATTCAGACATCGTATCTCGGCCGACGAGCTCATTCATTGCGATTGATGTTTATCCACGGCTTTAAGAAACGAAAAAAAAAAAATAAAAAAATAAAAAAACGAGAAAATGATAGCAAAACGCAGGAAAATTCTTTAATACCTTTAGCAATATTTGGATCGGTGAATTCATCTCATTTCCTTATAAATGGTATAAATAGATTCATTTTTTGTGGTATGTTAGTTTCTAAATTAAAAATGATAAAAAATTATTAAAAATGCAAACAAAAAAAAATCTTATTTTCTATCTAATAAATTCTGAATAAATTTCCGTGCAATAAAAATCGAAAATTAAAACACTGTAAAAAATAATATATACTTGACCAAAATTCTCCTAATTTATTTCACTTTTAAGGAAGTTTCACTTTTATATATAAAACAATTAAATAAAATATATATAATAAAATAATTATTATAAAATCCTCACTAAATAATACTTGCGCAATTATTTAATTTTTCATATTTTTCATAATAACAAATATGTATATTTTCTAAATGTTTGCTTCCTAAGAGTATGTTAAATCAATATGAAACAAATAAGATTCAATATTTTCTCAATGATTCACAAAATGAATTATGCTTATTATTCGCTATTGTTTCGCATTCGGATTCACACGGGACTTTAACTACTCCATTGTGTACGTCATGATCGTCGTTAAACTAAATGATATGATTGGAAATGACGCTCCAGTCAGCCGGTATAAGTGAGTGCCAAGAGTTCTTCTAGCACCGATAATCTACCATTTACGTTTCCTGAGCTGGATTCATATATATCGACAAAACGAATCTTTATATGCGCTGACGTTGATGGAAAAGCTGCCTTGGTTCGTCAGACCAATCCCATTTTTGAGACTGATTTATATTAGACATAGAGATTTCAATTCTGCGCTTTATGCGATATAAATCAGTAGCTGAATTCCAGCCGCGAGAGTTGCAGGCTTTATCTGGTACACAAAATATCGTTTTGGAATTGATATCGGAAAATATAATTTATAGCCATGCGATATAACTTGCTTTGCGAATTCTCATTTTACATTTTTCTAAAGAGTTGCACATTTTTAGAATGTTTTACGTGCATATTTTTTTTCTTGATTTACAGTGTACATAAAGAATCGCAAGATGCCCGTGTCTTAGCGGTACGTTTACGGAAAAGAGTGCTTGGAGAAATGCGAAGATGTAACTAGAATAGTACAGCCATCGTATAAAGAGAGAATATACCGAGATAAATAGGATGGAATAAGAGTAGAAAACTGAAATTACAATTATTTAAAAAAGAGCAATTGTTCAAATATGTTATTTTATTTCTTTCACTCATTGTTTTCTCAATGCAATGTATTTATTTTCATGATATTAATCAATTATATTAATAAAATGAATTATTATTTATTAATTTTTATAACAAAATATAAAATCGTGATTTTAAAAATCATGATGTTTTTTTTATTTGAAGAACATTATTCAAAAAATATTTAAAAAGTAATTGATTCTTTTAGTTAATTTTTATAAATTGTATTTAACATATCACGGAAAAATAATATTCTTTATTTATAACACATTTGTCAAGCGAATAAATTATAATGGAAAAATAATAACTCCCTAATATCTCATCAATGCAAAAAATTTTTTTATAGATCACTAAAATTTTTCAATTCATTCGTGATTAAAAGTGTCCGCAGTTTTTCTTCTTCTCGTTTTATTTTTAGAATAAATATTTTTCTTCTTTGTGTACGACAGGAAGTCACAGACGATTAAAGCGCACATCGCATAAAATCGGGACGTTGGAAAATGATAAAGCAGAAAACTTTTTTTTGTTAACGAAACCATTTCCGCGATTCCATCGCACGACTCTTTTCACGCAAATACTATAAAATTATATTGTATTATTGTTTGCGGTTAAAACTCGTACTGACATGTACAATAACTGCAGATGCGACTACGATCACGACCCGACTAGTTAAACCCCCCGAGTACGTAATAAACTCGTCCTGATTCTGCGACGACGTCGATATGAATAGATTTCTGCCTGCGACACACGGCAACATTTGCTGATTTCATTGTGTTGGAGCCTTCGCATCTTGCGCATTTGCAAAGCAAGATGAATAATAAGAGACTTTGTACGTGCCCAAGACTGGAATTAGGAAATGCAGAATGCATACCTATATAGTCTTCGCTCAGTGCTTGATGTAAAGAAAAAACATATTTTAAGTATCTTTTTAAGATACTTGAATAATAATATAGAATAATATTGACAAATAAATTTTTAGAGAGAGTTAGATCTATCAAGAGAACTAGCTTATACTTATAAATTAAGGATATTAAATATTTTTTATTTATAATTTAAATACTCACTAGAATATTGAGATATTATTATTTATAAATCCAGTAATATATTTGTTTTTAATGAAAAATAAAATATAATATTTTATTAATATATACATGTCGAGACAGGATTTTAATGCTTTAATCAGTTCGACACGATCTTCTTTGCACGTGTTTTAATTTTACAAACATATGTCGGAAATCCCTCAACGTCACATTCATATGCGTGATATGCAATGATCAATATTCAGCAGACTAGGCGATTTCCCAGCAACATAATTTTAAATATACCGTGCGCAAGAATTCAAATGTATTCTTGCAGTGACGATTTTTATTCGAAGACCGACATATCTTTGGTTTATGAAAATGGAAAGTCAGTATTAATCTCCGGACATTGTACTTTAAAGGTTACGTCGATAAACTGCGAGCGAGGCCGCAATTATAAATGAGAAAAGTTCACATCATCTTTGACAAATAGTCGATCCGTAGAAGATTGATGTAAACGTGAACAGGGAACGCATATAAAACATGGACGAGCTGAACGGCCGCAACAACCTCGAGAAAAAGTCGATCGTTCAGTCGACCCAATACGACGCAATCGCAGATTTGCATCTCCTCGAATGCGAAAGTATCTCGCTTTCTACATGCATTGGTGTTCCTATGTTACAATATTGGAAATACTATCGCGCAAGGAAGAGTATCGTTTTAAACAAAATGAGTATCTAAGATAGACATTTCGTTCTTTCTCGAGGAAAGATGTATTTTTTTAATGGGAAACTGTGTTCGATCGGTTTCTTCGCTCTTCATAACAGCCAGTATGGAAATGAAGCATTTTCACATCTCGAAAGCATTATATCGATACTGAAAATGTATTGACTTGATATATTACTTTTATCACGTGATCCCTTCGATTCGAGGACACTTTGAGCGCGGAAACATCGTTACCGAGGCGCATCGTAATAAACTTTAACTGTCGAAGTATAATGGAAAAAGGGACAGTCATCTTCTATTGTATATACATATATGTTCCAATTTATTCTGTGTTATTAACTCTTAAACACTTTTTCGTATAGCATACTCGATTTTCTCTTTCCATTGCGTTTCTAATGTTTTTTTTTATTGCTTCTAACTTTTCTGTTAATAAAGACAAAGTTCCTTAAAGTCTAGTGTTTACAATTAAAAACATATTTTTTACCATATCTTTTTATAATACATTTATTTTTACGAAAGTTAAGTCGAATTGATTGGAGATAAATATGTATATAATCCAGTGTGTTTCCGTAACATTTAAGAATTAACATTTTCTCTAAGAATTAATATTTTCGAGAAAAAAAATAGTAATATCACTTGTACCAAAACAAGAATATATTTTAATTTATATATTGATAATTATATTGATATGTTAAATTTATATTAAATATATTAACAAAATACTTATATTGCTTGTTATATAGTTGCTGATTTTGAAATTGTTTTGCATAACAATATACTTGATATCGATTACATTTGCAAAATTTTATCGCCTTCGATTTTTCTTTTTATGATTTTTCTGCAATTATTCATTTTTATGTAAGTTAATATTATAAGCAATCAAATTGGATTGACTACTCTAACCTTATTTCCGAAGAGAATAATGTTTAAGAGTTAACATTTTCTGGCGAGAAAAAAAAATAGAATATACTTGGTATTGAATAAAATCATAAAATTTGTAATGCTTTCGATTCTTCTTTCTATAATTTTTATATGTGATAAATCAATAAAATTAATTTTATACATAAGAAAAAATAGTATTATTTTAAGAACATTCTTTTAAAAAAAAACTCTACAATTTTGAGATAAATTTAATCACATGTGATCATTCGGTCAAGGCAATTCTTTATATCTATTAATCATATTTATTTTGTGAATTTATACAATTTCTATATGATAAATTTAATTTTATAATCATTAGATTAAACTTTTAAAAGGAGTTGGACGTAATATAAATAAGTTTATCGTTATTTCGTGCTATGCATAACATGCTGAATCCTTCGCACAAGTTTAAATTGTCAGTCGTATGCATGTTACCTTAATTTTCAAGTTACATCTAAAAGTTTTTTTAAAAGTTTTCCTGCATTTTGTATAACTCTACTCAAATATTATATTTACATTGCTTTATATTATTATATTATTGCAACAGTTATCTGAGCAACAGAGTAATTTTGTAAGATACATAGATATTAAACCCAATCTCACGTTTCATCCGCAGCGTCAGTTAATGCGCATAAAGCTCTTCGTAGAGTTTCTATAAGATATGCGGTAGTTGGTCCCTTCATCTGGCCTGATTTCACCCTTGCAAGTTAGACCAAGAGAGTTTCAGTTTGACAAATTAACAATGAGCTCTTCGCCCCAAACTTGCTCCTGCTAAACTTTGCGGCTCGCAAGATGCGTTAATGTTTCCACATAACGTAACAAACGTGAAGAATTTGCATCAGAAAGAAATTGTAACGCTTTAAAGCTATATCAGTAGTCTCTGCAAAGGCGCTAAAATTGGAAATTTATACTATTCGTATAAAAATGATGTTATATACCTACATATGAAATAGTTCGATAAAATTAATATTTATATTTAAAGATTTTACAGATAGACAATTTTATAATTTAAATGAAAATTTTGTCATTCTATCTTAATTATTTTTTTAAAAACATATCTAATTGAAACAATTTTTGATTCAGATTTTAAATCATCTTTTGTATTCAAATATAATGTAGAAAAGTCTATAATTTTTTTTTCATTTTGTTAAAAGATACGTGTAATACTTATATCCTTGATATTTTAAATTTAAAGTTTTAATATTTGTTTTAATATTTTAAATTCCAAGTTTTTAATCGACAGAAGTGGACCTTAATATAAAGTAATTGCGAAACATCTCTTCCAAAAAGAAACAAGTTGGTTTTTTCGTATATAAGGTGATCCAAAATTTTCTCGTTAAAAACCACGAGTAAACTCTTGTATAATAGTGCATAAATAATTGTAAAGCTACAAGAACGGCGTTTATAAAGAAGCGTATTTTCCACGGTTATAATCAAAATTAAACTTTGCAAAGAGTAAGCAAGGGATTTTCTCTGACTGCTGCTATTTGTATAGAGTTTTCGAGATTCTACCGAAAGCTTAACGTAAATTCCGCGCGCACGTGTAATTTATACTATATTTAAATGTTATATGAAATTTTGAGCGTCTTTGTATGCGAGACAAACGCGTAACGGGATTAATTCTATATTAAAAGCTCGAGACCGTATGTTACTGCGGAATGCAGCGCTCTTTACCGTCAAAATATAATATCTTTCATTATACGCTCGCACTGTATATGCAATAGACACCGCCTGTCGGAGGAATGTGCGCAGACACTTCAATACTTTGAACGCTCTTCGGTTATTAAAGTAAAGTTATTAAATCTTCTTATCTCAGTTTCCCATCTCTCTTCATTTTCCGCAGCGAATATTAAGCAATAACGGATACCTAATTAGCCGATGGCGACTTCCATCCAACTTATCTCTTTCCGCGCCTTATTATTATGATACACCACCCAGCGCGTTCTCTTCTTCAATCGCGGCAATAGACTAGCAAGCGAGCTTTTGAGAAAACCCAGGAATTAGGTCGGCGAATAAAAACAAGAATAAAGAGTTTGTCTCACTATCTCTGGTTACAAATACCGCAGTTCTCTTGATAATAAATAAAAATCGCAGTACGTAACGTTTTGTTATATAAAATGAAGAAATAATCGCAACATGTGTTTTACTTGTATATCACATAACTTTACAAAGCATACTTTTTCATATATAGTCTTTTTTAAACATATAAGCAAGTTATTTATGTAAAAGATATAAATATGGCAGTAATTGAACGACACAGTTGAATTTTGCACTCTTTCTTGTTTCTTTTACTCGTATCTCAATAAATGTACGCATACAATTGTGTAGAAATTTATCAGTCAATCGAAATAACAGTTTTCTCTTTGTAGCAATACTTTGCATTCGTCAAAATTACAACTGTTAAACGTTCGCAAAAGTGCATTGTCGATTTTTAATAGAAGCTTTGCGATGCAAGCGAGTAGGATTAAAGCACGTGCAACGAGAAAAAAAGTTCAAAGAAAATAATTTCAGTTTCGTCCGTAAAGCACTTTTCTAACACTGAGATCAATAAACTGCGGCTTTCGTAAATTCTGACATATAACTTCATATACTGGCTGGAGTTTCTATCTTCAAAAACAAACGTCGAGAAGTGCAGAATTTCTACGAGTGAAAAACAGTCGTGTGAACTTAATGCGTAGATTTTTTTATCTATTTCAGCAGTTTACTACGGTTTTTTCGAAAGATTGATTAAATCCGGGAAAGTCTTAGAGTAATAAAATAACTATTTTCAACTATTTTTAACTGCATACGATAAGCTGCGAAATATTACTTGGAGATCATCAATATTGAAATTTATCGTGTTACTGTTATCAAGGTGAATATTTAACTTTTTTTGAATATTTAACTTTTAATTTCAATTAATTTTTAAATAAAAATATGCAATATCGATATAATATCGATTTATTTACGTATTATTAAAATGCTCTTCAAGTCTTCTATTAAAATTTATTTAGAAGTGATTAAAAATTAAATTATAATTAAAAAATTACATCTCTATTTTTTTAGAAATTAAAGCTTAATATAATTTATAAGTTTAATTGTTTAACATTTAGTATAAAATTACTGTGAAAAACCTATTAGGAAGATTTAAAAAAGTTTAATATGCACTCGTATTTTTATTACATGTGTCTGTATCACATGTTATTTTACTTTTAAATTAAATTTGTAAAAGAATACTATTTATATAAATTTAATAAAAATGTTGTACAAACTAAAAATATTTTTTAATATACAAATAAATATTACTTTATGACGTGATTACAATGAGATGTGTGATTACAATCGTGTTTGCAGCAATGATAAAATTTTAACTGTCAAATCACATGATTTACAATTGTAATTCACATAATTATTATAATTTAAATACATGATCGGTGGTAATTATTGAGAAATTTATTCAGTTTCATATTAGATATAAATTGAAAATAAAAGGAAACATAATTAAACAATCATGGTAAATTAAACTTTTGTGAGATGCACGTGTCCAATATGCGGAATGAAAAGCTATTGCTTGAATGAAATACTGCTTTGATGTTGATTATTTATTTGTGAATTCACTAGTATCATTTTTAATGTATGTGAATATGGTACAAAATTACTTTTGTATTCTTGTTCGAATTAACGTACAATTTATATATAATATTGACATACATATTATATAACTGAATAGGTAAGTTGCAATTTCTGTTCATCATTTACGAGCAATATGGAGAATATAAATATTTCAAATCAAATCAAAACAGCTTACGCAAACTAATTAATTTTAATGCTAAAATGGTATCTCCCAACTAATTATTTCGAGATAAACTTTAACGAAACTTTAATCTAAGATTAAAATAACTTATTTGACAAATTATTAAAGTCTAAAATAATTAAGAAAATTAATTACGTTTTTAATCAAACTTAGCCTAAAAAAGCTGATTCCAATTTTGTTAAAAAAAAATAATAATAATTGAGAGAAAATTGCAGTAGTTCTGTGGTATTTGTATTTGAAATCTGATAACATTGCAATTACGAGGTAGTATTTACGTTGTATATTTACGAAGGGAAAGAGAGAGAAAGGGAGAGAGAGAGAGAGAGAGAGAGAGAGAGAGAGAGAGAAGGGGATTAGATTGCTGCTTGGTAAAACGTTGAAACTTGGCACAAGAAAGTGCGGCGCAATGACGTTTTGACTAGAGAGAATTCACGAAAAGAGCAAGGCGCGACGCAAGAAGCAGTCCGAAACGTCAAGCCGAGGCAGGATCAAAGGACTCGAGAATCACATGGTGGGCTGGCCGATGGCACAAGCTGAAATAGGAAAATCGCAGAAAATACCGAGGTTTCTTCTAACACTCGTGCACGACAGACAAAACGCCAAAAAATGAAAGAAATGTCTCGAGAAAGGTGGCCTGCTTTTGTCGAGTACATTTCAGCGAACAACTTCAATCTTATATGTTTCCTAAGTGGCAGAAAGTCAGTTCGTTATAGAATCGAATTTTTCATTCCGTTCTTATATAGAAACTTCGATCAACGGGAGAACGATACTGCGGAAAAGTATTGGAGCAAATAGGTCATATTTCCGTTCTATATTTCCGTGTAAGATAATTTTACTTTTATAACAATATTGAACGCTCATAAATTATTGTTAGATTGATTACAAAAAAATTAAACCGTAAGAAAATTGATTATTCTTAAATTGTTCGTAAACATATCGTTTAGATCTCCATGTAATGTTTTAGTTATTATATCAATGATAAAAGAAATTTTTATATACGGAAAGAATGATTTTGCTGAAGTATCTAAAAATGTAGCTGGGTGAAGATTTAAAAATAATTTTGTAGGATTATCAAAATAATTCTGTAATACATTCAAAGTGATTGCTAGAATGTCAAAACTTTTTGCAACATTGCTCGATTATTAGATATACTCGAATTACTTACATAATTATTTTGACAGTCCAATAAAATTATTTTCAAATCTATTTAACTACATTTTTAGATATCTCAGTAAAATCGTCCTTTGATATTACAATGTCTAAAGTTATTCACTGGACGCTTTTATTTGGCCATTTATTGATAAATAAATTTAATATAAAGTAACTATCAAAGTAACTATCAAATCAGTTATTATATAATTACTAAAAAAATGTAACTAAGTCAAGTTACAGTTACAGATGGAAAAAAACGAAAATTAAAGTACTGAGAAAAAGTAACTTAAAACTTTTCATTATAGGTAATAAATTATTTCCCAATTCTGAGTTATAAATACATACACATAAATAACTTTAATGACTGCTGATACAAAATTGCAATAAATTATCTTACAATTCCACGAACATCACATTTTCTAAGAACTGAACGCAAATGTATTAATTAGAGCAAAAGAAATAAGAATGAATTTTTGCACGAGCGCCAAACATCTGGTTTGAGAGTTTAGCTAAATTTAGTGCAACTCAAGACCCGAGTATCGCCGGGTATAATACTAGAAAGCTCATACAGCCGTATAGTATGAATGTTTCTTAGGGATATTTGAAATTTTTCCTGGTTCTATTATTAGACACAGCTACGTAGAGATTGATATGTACAGACATATACCGTCTGCATGCTTTATACCTTTGTCATTAGCGAGAATGCGTCGATATGTGTGATTACCCTAAATTCCATTCAAATCGCTAAATTGATCGCAAGATAACTCTAAAAAATTAAACATACGTTGATTATCATAAGTCATATATATATATATATATATATATATATATATATATATATAAATAAATTATTTCCCCTATTAATATTTACTTGTATATTTTTTAAACTGAAATTTCTTATTCAAACTGCAGTATATTTTAAATATAAAACATTGAAACAAGTGTTAATATCTGAATTCAAATCGCGTGTTACGCGCTAAACAATTAAAAAGCAGCTATATTCCTTTAAATGTTAAAATATTAAATCCTTTTTACATTTTTAATTGTTTCGCTGATTTTAAATACAATTTAATATTCTATAATTAATGCTTCGTGAATTCTCAAAGAAAATTCAAAATATACAAATCCGTATACAGTTAAACACTTCGACTAGCATAAATTAATTTGCCGATCCCTATTTCTTCTTTATTACGTTTTATCAATTTCCATCTCACCGAATTATCAGTTCTCACGACTATTCATTTAGAGCGCATTTTTGCTGCTTATCCACGCGAGAATATCTGGTATTTATTAATTCACCCCGTGTGCAAATTGATTCGTAAGCGTTACGAATGTGCGATCCGATATATCGGAAAACGAGCGATAAGTGCGATGCGCAGTAGGCGGAACGTGAAATTAGTTACGTCAACGATATATATTTCGGTTCGCGTACTCTGACCCAGTTAGGCAATGCATAGCGCGGTCGTCTCGTCATTACCATAGTCTGGAGAATAGCCAAAATATCCAATGCGAGACATTCGGGCAAAACTCCGCGTGTAGCGTCCGGACCGATATCGTTATCTCGGCTTGCACGTGCACACGACAGGCTTGCTTGAAACGATCGAAGCGATCAGCCGCGAGAGACGTTTTCACGCCACTATGATTAGAGATCCTATAACAGAGTCTGACCGATCCACCACGACCGATCCCGTCAAAATCCTAGAGAGAGAAAAAAATATATATATATATACTTCTACCCTACTTTCCAGTACATGTATATACTCTCACTTCAACCTCCACTGTTGTACTCTATAACTTTAATTAAAACTGTAGAGTGAGACAAGTACAAATTAAAGTGAATATATACGTACACTATAATATATGTACACTTCAAAAAATATCAGTGTGGATTTAACGCTATAAAGACGGTGTCTTATCCACAATTCTTACTTATATTAGTATTAATATCAATTATATAAACACTGCGAAAATTAAATGATCTGAATTTAATATGCTAGATTTAAATCTACACCATGATGACGTTAATATATTTGACATACACATCAGGGGTTATAAATTCAAACTATTTTGGTTTAATATTAACATCAAAACGATCTGGATTTATAACCACTAGCGTGTGTGTCATCATAGTGTGGATTTAAAACCTATGGTTAAATCCATGTTAGTATTAATAGTAACACCAACACAGTGAGAATTATATAAGATGCATTCAAGCTTTGACGTTCATAATGCTTGTATAAATATTTGTCCTTAATACTTGATAGACAACAAGAATAAAATGATGCTTACAATATAAAGTGAACGCCTTCGCATAGATATCGCATTAAATCCACATCGATATTTTTTAGAGTGTATAAAAGAGAAAGTATATATATCTTTTTCTTGTACAATTTCGATTGATAAAATCATACGCCTCGTATAGCCTGACTCTATTATAGTGTCTCTAACAATAACGCCTTTCCCAACCATACTCGAATTACAGTCGCAGCTGTAAATATCGACATTTCCACAGTAACAGCCGTTAGATTGCGGCCGGGTATAATCTGCATCAGACCGCGATCGGGATCTGCGCGAGAGGTTGCCGATGGATAACTTGTTAACAAAGTGGCAATGCCCATCGGGAATGAAATGCACGTGCCTACGCTTTGTGCTATGTATAATCGTCTGTGAAATTCGCGACCGATTCTGACTTCGATTCTCCAGCGAGAATACACTTCCTGCATATCTAGTCGTTCCACGGGAATCAAAAGTCAAACAAAAAGTACACAGTTAGAAGTTATTCATGAATTTTTGAATGTCGAGAACTTTAAACTTTTCACTCGGGAGAAGAAACTTAATTTTTTAGTGGTGAGAGAATCGAATAAATGTTAACATTAAAAATGAGAGAATCAGAATAATTGTAATAGTATACGCTGTGAAAAGGCACTCTTACACGGCTAGTCATTTCACAGGAATAAAAGACCAAACGAAAAGCATACAATTCAAAGTTATATTCATAATTTTTGAATGTAGAGAATTTTAAATTTCTCACTTGGGAGAAGGAATTTGATTTTTGTAAAGAGAATCGAATAAATGTTCACATTTTTAAAAATTAAAGCATCGACATGTATTCAGAGAAAAATATAGTAATAGCAGCCAAGATGACAATTGTACAAATATTATATGTATAATAGAATTAATGTATAATTAAATAAACTATTTTATGATTGCAATAACAGAATACGATTGCAATAATAAAATATTTCATTCAATTATATCAACATTAATTCTATATATAAAACTTATATATAGTTGTCCTCTATATAATTGTTACCACTGTCTTTTTCTCTGAGTAATAAAATACGCTGCAACTTCTTACTTGTAATATTCTTTAGCAAGATCATTCTTCACCAGATATAAGATATTTCTTCGTATGAACGTGCTTTTTAAATTTATATTTGTGAAATACATGCATTCCGCATTTAAGTCCTTTTGCAGGTACACCATCTCAACGGCGCAAGAGGAAACTGTAACTTAGAAACGCGATAAAAAGGATCAATCGTTTCTCGATTAAATGTCCTCTCTAGATTTATGAGCTCGTAGATATATGCGTTTCGATTTTCGAGCCGCAAGCTCGTTCGCAGGTTCTGCCTCTCACCTACCCGTTTATCATTGTATAACGATACATCGCAATTCGTTTGAAACAACAAATTTGTACGACAATGTAACGGCGGTGGAAGATTTAACAAAAAAATATATTTACGTCACTTCGATATAATATACTTGGGTTATATTTAATTCAGTGTTTGTGCATATATACATATTGAAAAAAATTAATTGAATTAACCTAAAATGCATATATAAATAACTGGATAATTTGTTGAAATGTAAACAATTCATAATTTTGATTAAGCAAAAAGGTTTTAAAATTACATATAAAAAAGAGCAAACATTGTATTTTAATATGCTGTTAAAAACTTAAGAATATTCTTCGTAAACAATTACAATTTACTCCTTTTACCATACGTGTCACGCTAATTCAACCATATTCTTTTTATTGATCATATATTGTATAATAACCAAATATACTTGGATGTTAATACTACATACAACTAACCAAACTCTAACCGGTATTATTACACCTAAATGTTTTAGTTGCATATGAAAATATTTGATTATAATAATCATAAATGTTTACCTTCAACGAAATTTACTCTTAATCAAATATACTATATTAATTTAATCATTATTGTTTTTTCTATGCAATATACGGTGACATAATTTTTGCAACGTTACAGATATATCAAAATACACGATTGCAATACTATTTCTTCTTAAGTCTTGTGTTTCGTAAAAATGATGATGTTTCGAACAAATCGCGTACAGTTAACTAAAGTGCTATCACTTTTTATGAGCTCGCTACGCACGAACCAAGATGCCAGCTGTTTGCTACTTTCTGAAAATATATTCTTGAGAATTTTCATTTGAATCGAGACAATATTCCAGTAAAAATGTGCGTCCTACTTCCAAACTGCTGTTTGCTCTTCCCTTGTCTGCTTTTCCTTCTTTATTTTGATTGTCTATCCGATTTTTCGGCCGCGAACGGATCAGACTTTCGTTTTTCGATTTGCTTCTCTTCTTCTTTTTTCTCTTTTCATCAATCAACAGTGAAACCCTAGACAATTCTGACAGTGTCCTAATGATGTCCACTACTGAATAATGCACATTCGTGCACCGTGAAAAAAAGGAAAATCAGAACTAATTTTAGTGCGCCGTAAATTTCACATTGTGGTTAGTTAGCTGAAAGGAAGGCTCTTTATCGATCTTGAAATACGACTATTGTACAGCGAAACATAAGGCACAGATTGCGTATCTGCAATACATTAGATTCTGCAGTGTTCTGTGAAGACAGCGTTATTCGAAATAATCGTTTCGGGAAAGCATGATTAAGTGTTTATTGTTGAATCAATAAAGTACAATACCATTATCACTTGCAGAATACCGCAAATTGTAGTTATGATAAAATCAGTTTTATACTGCCGTCTTTTAATCAGTACTATGGCAGCAATCTGTGCCATATTGCCGTATTGTATTTGTATATGAAAATATATTAATACTTTTTTTGCTGAAGTCTAAAAATTCTAGATACAGATCTGAAAAAAATTTTGAAATATCAAAAGAGTGACGCAAACTGATTGCTAGAATGTCAAAACTTTTTGCAGCATTACTCATTATGCTTGAGATTCTTACTCTCTAAATTCTTTAGGGTGAAATCTCACACTTTAAAGAATAAAATCTCACTCTTAAAGATTGAAAATTCTGCCATT
>Ga0157363_1002092_pt1 | contig 17332 bp, 4 predicted proteins | sample AttsexASBM1_FD_111477 | JGI IMG/M metagenome (GOLD analysis project Ga0157363, IMG submission 111477) | Fungus gardens microbial communities from leaf cutter ant in Ribeirão Preto, State of São Paulo, Brazil - Atta sexdens ASBM1 | ecosystem: Host-associated > Fungi > Mycelium > Unclassified ... | reverse complement strand
ATATCAATCATGTATGCCGTGTCGGGAGCTCATCATATATCTGGAATGTATCTTCTCTTGCATCCAAAACGAAATTCCACACGCGTTGAGTCATGAGCAAGGATTATATTTACTTATGGCGTCCTGTCTCTCCTAGTTTCTCGTTTCTGACAGAAACAACATTCCATTAATATCGTGATAGAAACGTAAAGTTGTCACACTACGGAGAACGGGAAACTCGATGTTTCATATCATTACTGTGATACGTAAACCACACATCATAGTTACAGATTCAGATTAATAGAATGCTAGATGATGGCATAGGATGCTACACGCTGGTCTCTCTGCGAAAGTAATCGGTATGCATGCTCTCAGCACACAGCGTTCTAAATTCGTATGAGAAGTTAGCGCGAAACTTGGTATCTTTTTTAGGAGTTTTGAAATTTTCGAATTCCAGAAAACTCTTCCATAATCCGATCCTTAGTACGAAACACTCGTAGTTTGTTTTTATTTTCTTTCTTATATCCAACACCGTATACATTTGTAGAGTATATGCTAACTCCTTGCGTCACTACTTCCAACAGCGGAATCTAGCCGCGTGATATCTACGCGATGCACTGCTTCTTATTCTATTTTATTCCCTCCCTATCAGATTTTTCTCGATGTGTATCACGTGACGAGACTACCGCCGAGATATACGAACGTAAAGTAATGATATCCGGGATTTCACGGAAGCGGAATATTTGATATCGTGTATATGCCTTTATTTGATTCCGTACCGACAATTTGACATTTCTATATCTTTTAGCTATTTTTTTCTGGAATTATCATTTTACGTCTGACTTTCCCGGCGTTTTCACGTGTGCGCGTTTGCAATGTTGAATGTAAGACAATCGGGAACACGTGGAGCGGATACCAAATCAGCGTATGCATATAGGGATACCAGTGGTTGATTTCCAACACGCTATTTTCGCGAAGCACTCGAGACGTCAAGAGTGATACTTGGCTTCTCTCAGCATCGGTAATTACATCCGATCTACGTTAATTAGTACGCGGGTTTTAATTTCGACCGAAGTGCCGATACCTACGTATCTAGTACACGTGAGTGTTGTTCGATCGAGAATTCGCGATTCTAATTAGGATGTCTGAGCTGCTGTTTTATTTCAGACGACTATTATAGTTAACGATGAAATCAATGGTTGTACAGCAAATATTTTCGGTTAGACATATACAACTTTAAATAAATATTATGTAGAAAAATCTTAATATATGATTAACATTATTATCTAAATTATTTCTTTTGAAAGTAATTATGCTTTCTGTTTAAGTAAATTAATTTTATTATAAATTCGATTTATATTATATTATATTTTTATATTATACTATATTATATTTTTAAATTTTTTGCGCACCGATTTTCGCATTTGACTCTTATGCCTTTTTTATTATGCATTTTGTTAAATGTCCCCTTTATTTTTATTCGACAGTATAAATTGTTTTAAAAATGCTTTTAAAAATTTGTTCAATAAAAACTATATGTATTGCTAATTTAAATAATAATTTACTGATATTTAATACTAATGAAAATTTATAAAATTTTAATGAAATGGTAAGTATGCAGAAGGAACTCTTTCGACAAATACCTTTTTACGTATGAGGAAAAATTATTCACATTAAAATAATCAGCGCGACAAGAAAGGTCATATGTTCTAATCTCGCATCAAAGCTGCCAGCGAGATCAATGGCCGACCAATAATATTTTTCTTCCATCGATACGGTCGTATTATAAAGAATACGTGCGGGAGCGCGACTGCCGCGCATTAAACACAAACCAGTCATTAATAACGTAGAACGTGGCACCTTTAAGGCTTGCGGCCATAAATTCCGTTGCCGCGACAGGAATGGCAGTTTATCCGCGGCACTCGAAATCTAATTTATTTCACGATGCGAGCACATAACGCAGTTAATAATGTGCGCGTACGAGAAACAAGAATGTACCGCAACATTTATTGAGCGTGTCCAGACTCGCATTGAGATGAAATCGCACCTTCCACCCTTGAATCTTTATTTCATAACTTATCAGTTGCATTAATAAACCAGATGCGTTTTCCGCGGAGATTTTCAATCTGCGCGCTTGCATTTGAAAGTGGCACAGATCGCAGTAACTTCCGCCAGGCATGTTCCATCAACATGAATAATTATCCTCGGTGCACAAATATAATAACGTTCCACGAAACTTGCTGATGCGGTATATCAACTGTAGTTTCGTTACGTCGATAGATCCACGTGGCGCGTGCTCGGTTTGCTAATTAATTATTATGTTTTAAGGACAGCACTGACAGGATGCAGTCAGCTCTCGCATACGTCCGACTAGTCACGCTAACGACATGCACGTGCATCAATCTGTATACGCATATAATAATACAATGTGATATCCAATATGCAAAGCTCGTCGAATACTGGCGCGCCATTATAGTGCTATTACATCGACGAGATGTAAACTGACAACAAAATGAAAATCTTTAATGATATATTCTGTATCGCGGAACGAAAAACGGGCATTCGATCTGTACCCCTTCTGACAATTTTCGTTTATTCCTGAGCCAACGGATACCCGTATGTGCCTAGGGAACATCAAAGAGATTGCCACGATACAAGGCAGATGCGGAGGGTGCAGCCGGTGGAAAGAATGCCGAAGTATGTTCCTTGTGTCATTTCACGGGACAAAATCGTTCGAGGAGAAAGAAACGATTTAGGAAAAAGAGCACTTTAGGATGCGCTGTATATGCGTTTTCCATTTTTCGAATAAAAGCTAATTTTCGCTTTTCGACATTCGTCTCAGAATAAAATGATTGAAAGAAAATTTGACAAACGAAGATTGAAATCGGAAATTATTAGAGAGAGAGAGAGAGAGAGAATTATTATTTTTTAAAATTGAAACATACGAATTGAAATATCTTTTAATCTTTAGAAGGCAAAAGTCTGTTTTTAAAATCTTAGATAGTTTTTCTTTGAAGATTTATTATATATAATAAATATAGCGTAATAATAATTCTACAAAGCAGTGATCAAATTTAATTTGTGAGATTATTATTATTATTTTAATTTAATTGCATCGCAAGTCCGGAAGTAATCGACGCGCAATCATTTGAAGTAAATGTATATTTAATTAAAACAAATTACATAATGGAATTATAATTTCATTGTTTAACTTTACCGTAGTTAGCGCTTCTTCTTACTTAATTGCTTTATTATAAATCATCATTTCATTGTATTTCTCTTGCCTTAAAAATATTTCAGGACTATTTCAGGACTATTATAATAATAGTTTTTTCTGTAAAGCAATAAATCAGAGTATAAATGGCGTAGAGCATACAGATAAATAAATACTTACAGTTTTTAAATTTATTAATGACGAATATAGAGATAATGTAGAATAATTTGGAATAATTTAATAGGGCAATTTAGATCTATCTCATATCTATCAATCAAATTAATTTTATTATTTTTACAAAGAACATATAACTAACTTATTCAAATTTTTTTATATCTGTTACGCTTAAAATAACAGCGTTACATTTCACAATTGAATTTCCTCTGTAAAAAAATTTTTTTAAATAAACTTTGTATACTACGAAAATTAACGAGCTAGCATCAATATCAAAGCTTAGTTCAGTATAATCAGCAAATTAGCCGAATTATCGATCTCACGTTGACTACTCCCGAATGTGAGTACACATAAGCATTAATTAGTAGAAGCGAGAGAGTTACCGGAAGTACGGATGCGCCTGTCAATGAACAAGCAGTCTAATTCGGCCACGCCTGGCGCTTTCAGCTACATACGCGCGACACACTCGTGCGAATTTCCCATGTGAGCGTAGACACAGAGCACAAGTGTACACAGAGCACGTAAATGATACACAGCGTGAAAACGGACGCATTCGCGAAAGGATAAATTTGTAGTACAAACTTCCTGTTTTGTGTATCGTGAAAAGGGAATTGCAATCTCGCATGAATGCAAACGCCAAACAGCGAATATATTCAACAAATTGTAATAAAAATATAGTTAATTCAATTTAATTCCGTTATAATAATTCAATTGAGTGCTACGTATAATATAAAATTTAATTAAACATACAATTTATAATATATACTTCTCTGAAAACTGATCTTTCCTATTGTTAGAGATACATATTGTAAATTGAGAATTGTTTGAAAATTAGATTGAATAGAAATCGAATTAAAAGGATGAAGAAATATAGACTAGACGATAATATGAAAGATCGTCGATGAAAGATAGTGCACTGCAAGTAATGACAGAATAAAATCTATTGTCTTCACGTATAAAATAAATAACCCCCTAAAGCTTACGTTAATTTAAGTAATAAATAACTTTTCTGTAGCGATGATGGTATAAATTCATCGATCGAAGATGCCAAGAAAATATCGATATACCTCCGAAACATACGGTAAGCGATTTATATAGCTTAGGATGAGATCGAGACGATTTTTTCATCTAAGAAATCCACTGCTAGCGTCGATAACTACTTATCTCTCAGAGGAGCTCGACTCCGACGTGATCCGGGATAGTCAGGAACCTTGATACGCGCGCCTCTAAAACTGTCAATATTGAGACAGGCTAAATCCTTGGGAAATTGGTTCATTTATCGCGTAACATCACACCTATTACATATTATCATCAATCGAGTAACTCAGCGTTTAAAGTATCAAGATTAATATCGTAATTTCAACATAAAAGCTATTTTTATCAATTTCTAACCATAGTTTAATTTTACTTTTTCCAAAAACGCTAGTACGATTATTTTCAATATAAATGGCAAAAAACAGAGAGTTTTAATTTATACTCGTAACAGTTAATCGAAATTTATAATTGATTTTAAATGATATTACATATCAATTAAATCATAATAGATTGGGACGTAATTTTTGAATAAAAAATTTTAAAAAATTTATGTAAATAAAGTTTTCCTGAAAAACAGATTCGTATAATATCTTTTAGAATAAAGTATACCACATATCAAAGTAAAATAAGTTCTCACTGAGAAGTCGAAGAAATGATATTCGCTTCTTTGTAAGTAACGTTGAATTACTTTGTTCATTTCCGTTCTTGATAAATATCTCGTATCTTTCCGGCGACTTTTTATTAACTGAATCCAGAGTCTCAGTGGACGAGTACGACAAAGCGATCCCGTAATATCGCCAATTGAATCCTCGTGGATAGAGTGCAGCGATTTGTAACGGGATTTTGAAGCGGCTGTCTTGCTCGGGCCGGATAATAGCGTACGGATTTTTCAGTCTGACTGAAATCAGGCAGTAGTGAAAGGAGATTTTGAAAAGGGATCGCTGGAAATGTGAACGAAATTGCAGGAAGAAAGCAGAAGGAGAACAGTATAATTCGCCTATAGCTGAATGTTTTATCTAACAAGCTAATATACAGATAGTTGAATAATTCTAATATCTTTTTAATAATAAACTTGAATTATAGCTGATAATACATATAACTGATAATACATTTTTGTCAAAAGTTTGACAATACATCAGCAAACAATTTTAATTTTTAATAATTGTGTTATCGACAAATAATGATTTTCATTGTAAAAAAAAATATTTTATAATATTTTTAATATATAAAATCAATTCTATTTTATGGAATATCTTTATATTTTTTTATTCATCATAATAAAAAAATATAAAAATTGTTTATCTTTCATTTAATATGTACATATATTTTTTCAAATAATAGATTTATTTAAAAATGTATTGTTGATCTTTTTTAAATAAATTTAATGAAGAAAACATAATAATTTACAACAGAAAAAATAACATCTCCAAACTGATTAGCAAGACAAGACACATCTGAGAAGAGCACTCGTAGTGACTGTGACTCAAAATTACAGTCGGGAGAGACTTGATGAGGACGATCGACAAGAATTCCAACAATCATAAAGCACTCTTCATATTATGAGAGCTTTTTAATTAAAGTGCAATTCTGCCGACTCTGAAACTTCACGAATTTCAGCTTACGTGACTGATGAGAGAGAAACGACTAAAAAAACCAAGATATTTTTAGAGAAGTTGTCATCAGTCGCTGATGTATTGAGAAAAGCAAGAAAACGCCTCAAAGTATGTCTGAGGGTCTCGAAACCGTTGTGTTATTCAATTACCTATATTATTAACTATATTATGCAATTAACTATATTATGCTTTTTCGTTATATTCACATCTCACATAATTCAAATCTCTCCCCTTAGATCATTCATTCTTGTAGTAAGAAAGTTCCACAAAACCAATATAAACTTCCCTCTAAGGAAAAGGTTTCTTATCCAACGTTTGATTAATTTTTTTTGTACATATAATACAAGCAAAGATATGAAATTATGTGATACTCAGATCATTCGCATATCTAAAAGATATCTCAAAGACGTCTTTTTTTAAAAGATATTTTTAAGATATTATTAAAAGATATTTTCAAGATTTTCTAAAAAACTGGAAAATAATTTTTTGAGACTTTTTTTGGAAAATGTGTAGATTTATTACCAAATGCATTTATAAAAATACTTATGACATTTAAAAATAAAAACTGCATTGAAAACGCTTGCTTAAATAAGTATTCTTTTGTGTCTTCCTACATTAAATTCTCATAAAGAAAATTTTAAGAATCGCGATTTATTACTATTTAAATTTAAATTTTAATGCAACAGATTAAAGATTTACGAAAAAAAAACATATTAAAAAAATATAACAAAAAGATGATACTATTTAAAATTATAATCTTCCAAATTTTCAAGAATTGCGATTCCGAGAATTTAGGATTTTAAATAGCAGAAATTAAGAAAATTGACAATCGACAAAGTTACACAAGCTTAGATTTATACAATGTACAAATATATCGACCAAAACAATGTATATAATTTGAATATATAATTTGAAAAAAATCATAATATAAAAATATAATTAGACATGATCATATAATTTTACTTGTCATAAAATCATCATAAGTCAAATAAATTATAAATGAACTTATGTTATAATACATTTGTTTTTAATTTTTATAAATGGTAAGAGCTAATTAGAAATGAGCTATGGTATCATTCTACAGTGTCAGTGCCACATGCGCATAAATCACCGTATGCTCACTCGTCTCTGTTTTCCAGCAGTTCTCTGTGACGAATAAAAACGTATTTTACGTCAAGAACTGTACTGCTTGTTTGTACGTGACAACTAGTACGATTCCGGTCGTTGCATGATCACGGCGCGGCGCGTCGCCATGGTACATGCGACATTTTACCAGTTTATACGACGCTCTTGCTTTGCTTTAAAAACCTTGTCAAGTCGCGTGACCTGTAGTCACTAGTCTCTTAAATCCTTCAATGTTGCCTTTTGAACAGTGCTCATTAATCTCGTATAACTTTTTTAAGTAGTTGCAAATTGTTACTGCATTAAGGGTAATTTATACGTCGCGTGTAAATTAACTCCTTACATTAAAATTTCACGGAGTTTTGCAGTATATTTATTTAATACTATAAGGGCAGGAACATCTTAATTCTAAAATGCTATTTGTAAAATATATTGATCATATAATTTAAAATAAATAAATAAAGGAAATTTAAATAAACAAAAAATGAAATATTTATGTGTTTAAAACTGATCCACACTATTAAATAAAATTAAAGTATATGAAATTAAACATATGTATAATATACATAGCTATGTATATTATTTATAACTCAAAAATGATAAAAAGTATTTTAAAGTTATAAAAACTATGAACAAACCGTTGTACAAAATAGTTGAAAATTATCATGACCGATAGAGTTTTTCATGTAACGTACAAATACCTGAATAAAATGCTAATCGTCTCATTACAAACGCGACATGGCTGTCAGCGATAATTTTATGCGGAATTGAAATTATGCAGCTTTTTCCATCGCAAAGCTTTTTCCATCGCCGGCGAATATTAATTATCTCACGGCTTCTGGGCCGTTTTAAAGCTGCTTAAACATCGCGGCTCTAACGCAAATTATAACGAATTTCTCGCCGGTACATTCAAGAGAAGGAACTGAAACTTACGAGAAAAATTAAAAAAGAAAAACAAAACAAAGAACAAGCTTATAAGAAAGCGAACGTGCTCCTCCGTCAAAGAAATAATTAATATAATCCAATGACCCGATCATTCAAATGTAGTTGATTTAAGATTTAACCGATGGTTGCACTCATTAATAGACTTCCACTTACAAAACAGAGTTGTCAGTCGCGAAAGTCAGTCTTTAACTCAAAAGCTTTGCGACCTTCGACTTCTCTTCGTATATTTAACTCGAGAATTTCTCTGGTAGTCAACTATCAAAATTTCGAGCGTTCCAGCGAAATAATCAGGTTAATTGCTTGTGAGGACAAGCAATTAACCTGATTATTTCGGTGGAAGTCGGTGTGAAATAATTAAGAGACATAGGCAACCAAAGAAAATATTTCTTTTGGTGATAATTTATTATTTATTGTACGGATATAGACCAGCAGTGATAATTTGTAATAATAAAATATGACAATTATAAAATTGAAAAAATTCCTAAGAAAGTGTATTTACTTATATTTGAATTGTATATTATGGATATAATATAACTATATTAAACATATTTTATTATATACATATATCGGTTTTATATATATATATATATATATAAAACCGATATATGTATATAATAAAATATGTTTAATATAGTTATATTATATCCATAATATACAATTCAAATATAAGTAAATACACTTTCTTAGGAATTTTTTCAATTTTATAATTGTCATATTTTATTATTACAAATTATCACTGCTGGTCTATATCCGTACAATAAATAATAAATTATCACCAAAAGAAATATTTTCTTTGGTTGCCTATGTCTCTTAATTATTTCACACCGACTTCCACCGAAATAATCAGGTTAATTGCTTGTCCTCACAAGCAATTAACCTGATTATTTCGCTGGAACGCTCGAAATTTTGATAGTTGACTACCAGAGAAATTCTCGAGTTAAATATACGAAGAGAAGTCGAAGGTCGCAAAGCTTTTGAGTTAAAGACTGACTTTCGCGACTGACAACTCTGTTTTGTAAGTGGAAGTCTATTAATGAGTGCAACCATCGGTTAAATCTTAAATCAACTACATTTGAATGATCGGGTCATTGGATTATATTAATTATTTCTTTGACGGAGGAGCACGTTCGCTTTCTTATAAGCTTGTTCTTTGTTTTGTTTTTCTTTTTTAATTTTTCTCGTAAGTTTCAGTTCCTTCTCTTGAATGTACCGGCGAGAAATTCGTTATAATTTGCGTTAGAGCCGCGATGTTTAAGCAGCTTTAAAACGGCCCAGAAGCCGTGAGATAATTAATATTCGCCGGCGATGGAAAAAGCTTTGCGATGGAAAAAGCTGCATAATTTCAATTCCGCATAAAATTATCGCTGACAGCCATGTCGCGTTTGTAATGAGACGATTAGCATTTTATTCAGGTATTTGTACGTTACATGAAAAACTCTATCGGTCATGATAATTTTCAACTATTTTGTACAACGGTTTGTTCATAGTTTTTATAACTTTAAAATACTTTTTATCATTTTTGAGTTATAAATAATATACATAGCTATGTATATTATACATATGTTTAATTTCATATACTTTAATTTTATTTAATAGTGTGGATCAGTTTTAAACACATAAATATTTCATTTTTTGTTTATTTAAATTTCCTTTATTTATTTATTTTAAATTATATGATCAATATATTTTACAAATAGCATTTTAGAATTAAGATGTTCCTGCCCTTATAGTATTAAATAAATATACTGCAAAACTCCGTGAAATTTTAATGTAAGGAGTTAATTTACACGCGACGTATAAATTACCCTTAATGCAGTAACAATTTGCAACTACTTAAAAAAGTTATACGAGATTAATGAGCACTGTTCAAAAGGCAACATTGAAGGATTTAAGAGACTAGTGACTACAGGTCACGCGACTTGACAAGGTTTTTAAAGCAAAGCAAGAGCGTCGTATAAACTGGTAAAATGTCGCATGTACCATGGCGACGCGCCGCGCCGTGATCATGCAACGACCGGAATCGTACTAGTTGTCACGTACAAACAAGCAGTACAGTTCTTGACGTAAAATACGTTTTTATTCGTCACAGAGAACTGCTGGAAAACAGAGACGAGTGAGCATACGGTGATTTATGCGCATGTGGCACTGACACTGTAGAATGATACCATAGCTCATTTCTAATTAGCTCTTACCATTTATAAAAATTAAAAACAAATGTATTATAACATAAGTTCATTTATAATTTATTTGACTTATGATGATTTTATGACAAGTAAAATTATATGATCATGTCTAATTATATTTTTATATTATGATTTTTTTCAAATTATATATTCAAATTATATACATTGTTTTGGTCGATATATTTGTACATTGTATAAATCTAAGCTTGTGTAACTTTGTCGATTGTCAATTTTCTTAATTTCTGCTATTTAAAATCCTAAATTCTCGGAATCGCAATTCTTGAAAATTTGGAAGATTATAATTTTAAATAGTATCATCTTTTTGTTATATTTTTTTAATATGTTTTTTTTTCGTAAATCTTTAATCTGTTGCATTAAAATTTAAATTTAAATAGTAATAAATCGCGATTCTTAAAATTTTCTTTATGAGAATTTAATGTAGGAAGACACAAAAGAATACTTATTTAAGCAAGCGTTTTCAATGCAGTTTTTATTTTTAAATGTCATAAGTATTTTTATAAATGCATTTGGTAATAAATCTACACATTTTCCAAAAAAAGTCTCAAAAAATTATTTTCCAGTTTTTTAGAAAATCTTGAAAATATCTTTTAATAATATCTTAAAAATATCTTTTAAAAAAAGACGTCTTTGAGATATCTTTTAGATATGCGAATGATCTGAGTATCACATAATTTCATATCTTTGCTTGTATTATATGTACAAAAAAAATTAATCAAACGTTGGATAAGAAACCTTTTCCTTAGAGGGAAGTTTATATTGGTTTTGTGGAACTTTCTTACTACAAGAATGAATGATCTAAGGGGAGAGATTTGAATTATGTGAGATGTGAATATAACGAAAAAGCATAATATAGTTAATTGCATAATATAGTTAATAATATAGGTAATTGAATAACACAACGGTTTCGAGACCCTCAGACATACTTTGAGGCGTTTTCTTGCTTTTCTCAATACATCAGCGACTGATGACAACTTCTCTAAAAATATCTTGGTTTTTTTAGTCGTTTCTCTCTCATCAGTCACGTAAGCTGAAATTCGTGAAGTTTCAGAGTCGGCAGAATTGCACTTTAATTAAAAAGCTCTCATAATATGAAGAGTGCTTTATGATTGTTGGAATTCTTGTCGATCGTCCTCATCAAGTCTCTCCCGACTGTAATTTTGAGTCACAGTCACTACGAGTGCTCTTCTCAGATGTGTCTTGTCTTGCTAATCAGTTTGGAGATGTTATTTTTTCTGTTGTAAATTATTATGTTTTCTTCATTAAATTTATTTAAAAAAGATCAACAATACATTTTTAAATAAATCTATTATTTGAAAAAATATATGTACATATTAAATGAAAGATAAACAATTTTTATATTTTTTTATTATGATGAATAAAAAAATATAAAGATATTCCATAAAATAGAATTGATTTTATATATTAAAAATATTATAAAATATTTTTTTTTACAATGAAAATCATTATTTGTCGATAACACAATTATTAAAAATTAAAATTGTTTGCTGATGTATTGTCAAACTTTTGACAAAAATGTATTATCAGTTATATGTATTATCAGCTATAATTCAAGTTTATTATTAAAAAGATATTAGAATTATTCAACTATCTGTATATTAGCTTGTTAGATAAAACATTCAGCTATAGGCGAATTATACTGTTCTCCTTCTGCTTTCTTCCTGCAATTTCGTTCACATTTCCAGCGATCCCTTTTCAAAATCTCCTTTCACTACTGCCTGATTTCAGTCAGACTGAAAAATCCGTACGCTATTATCCGGCCCGAGCAAGACAGCCGCTTCAAAATCCCGTTACAAATCGCTGCACTCTATCCACGAGGATTCAATTGGCGATATTACGGGATCGCTTTGTCGTACTCGTCCACTGAGACTCTGGATTCAGTTAATAAAAAGTCGCCGGAAAGATACGAGATATTTATCAAGAACGGAAATGAACAAAGTAATTCAACGTTACTTACAAAGAAGCGAATATCATTTCTTCGACTTCTCAGTGAGAACTTATTTTACTTTGATATGTGGTATACTTTATTCTAAAAGATATTATACGAATCTGTTTTTCAGGAAAACTTTATTTACATAAATTTTTTAAAATTTTTTATTCAAAAATTACGTCCCAATCTATTATGATTTAATTGATATGTAATATCATTTAAAATCAATTATAAATTTCGATTAACTGTTACGAGTATAAATTAAAACTCTCTGTTTTTTGCCATTTATATTGAAAATAATCGTACTAGCGTTTTTGGAAAAAGTAAAATTAAACTATGGTTAGAAATTGATAAAAATAGCTTTTATGTTGAAATTACGATATTAATCTTGATACTTTAAACGCTGAGTTACTCGATTGATGATAATATGTAATAGGTGTGATGTTACGCGATAAATGAACCAATTTCCCAAGGATTTAGCCTGTCTCAATATTGACAGTTTTAGAGGCGCGCGTATCAAGGTTCCTGACTATCCCGGATCACGTCGGAGTCGAGCTCCTCTGAGAGATAAGTAGTTATCGACGCTAGCAGTGGATTTCTTAGATGAAAAAATCGTCTCGATCTCATCCTAAGCTATATAAATCGCTTACCGTATGTTTCGGAGGTATATCGATATTTTCTTGGCATCTTCGATCGATGAATTTATACCATCATCGCTACAGAAAAGTTATTTATTACTTAAATTAACGTAAGCTTTAGGGGGTTATTTATTTTATACGTGAAGACAATAGATTTTATTCTGTCATTACTTGCAGTGCACTATCTTTCATCGACGATCTTTCATATTATCGTCTAGTCTATATTTCTTCATCCTTTTAATTCGATTTCTATTCAATCTAATTTTCAAACAATTCTCAATTTACAATATGTATCTCTAACAATAGGAAAGATCAGTTTTCAGAGAAGTATATATTATAAATTGTATGTTTAATTAAATTTTATATTATACGTAGCACTCAATTGAATTATTATAACGGAATTAAATTGAATTAACTATATTTTTATTACAATTTGTTGAATATATTCGCTGTTTGGCGTTTGCATTCATGCGAGATTGCAATTCCCTTTTCACGATACACAAAACAGGAAGTTTGTACTACAAATTTATCCTTTCGCGAATGCGTCCGTTTTCACGCTGTGTATCATTTACGTGCTCTGTGTACACTTGTGCTCTGTGTCTACGCTCACATGGGAAATTCGCACGAGTGTGTCGCGCGTATGTAGCTGAAAGCGCCAGGCGTGGCCGAATTAGACTGCTTGTTCATTGACAGGCGCATCCGTACTTCCGGTAACTCTCTCGCTTCTACTAATTAATGCTTATGTGTACTCACATTCGGGAGTAGTCAACGTGAGATCGATAATTCGGCTAATTTGCTGATTATACTGAACTAAGCTTTGATATTGATGCTAGCTCGTTAATTTTCGTAGTATACAAAGTTTATTTAAAAAAATTTTTTTACAGAGGAAATTCAATTGTGAAATGTAACGCTGTTATTTTAAGCGTAACAGATATAAAAAAATTTGAATAAGTTAGTTATATGTTCTTTGTAAAAATAATAAAATTAATTTGATTGATAGATATGAGATAGATCTAAATTGCCCTATTAAATTATTCCAAATTATTCTACATTATCTCTATATTCGTCATTAATAAATTTAAAAACTGTAAGTATTTATTTATCTGTATGCTCTACGCCATTTATACTCTGATTTATTGCTTTACAGAAAAAACTATTATTATAATAGTCCTGAAATAGTCCTGAAATATTTTTAAGGCAAGAGAAATACAATGAAATGATGATTTATAATAAAGCAATTAAGTAAGAAGAAGCGCTAACTACGGTAAAGTTAAACAATGAAATTATAATTCCATTATGTAATTTGTTTTAATTAAATATACATTTACTTCAAATGATTGCGCGTCGATTACTTCCGGACTTGCGATGCAATTAAATTAAAATAATAATAATAATCTCACAAATTAAATTTGATCACTGCTTTGTAGAATTATTATTACGCTATATTTATTATATATAATAAATCTTCAAAGAAAAACTATCTAAGATTTTAAAAACAGACTTTTGCCTTCTAAAGATTAAAAGATATTTCAATTCGTATGTTTCAATTTTAAAAAATAATAATTCTCTCTCTCTCTCTCTCTCTAATAATTTCCGATTTCAATCTTCGTTTGTCAAATTTTCTTTCAATCATTTTATTCTGAGACGAATGTCGAAAAGCGAAAATTAGCTTTTATTCGAAAAATGGAAAACGCATATACAGCGCATCCTAAAGTGCTCTTTTTCCTAAATCGTTTCTTTCTCCTCGAACGATTTTGTCCCGTGAAATGACACAAGGAACATACTTCGGCATTCTTTCCACCGGCTGCACCCTCCGCATCTGCCTTGTATCGTGGCAATCTCTTTGATGTTCCCTAGGCACATACGGGTATCCGTTGGCTCAGGAATAAACGAAAATTGTCAGAAGGGGTACAGATCGAATGCCCGTTTTTCGTTCCGCGATACAGAATATATCATTAAAGATTTTCATTTTGTTGTCAGTTTACATCTCGTCGATGTAATAGCACTATAATGGCGCGCCAGTATTCGACGAGCTTTGCATATTGGATATCACATTGTATTATTATATGCGTATACAGATTGATGCACGTGCATGTCGTTAGCGTGACTAGTCGGACGTATGCGAGAGCTGACTGCATCCTGTCAGTGCTGTCCTTAAAACATAATAATTAATTAGCAAACCGAGCACGCGCCACGTGGATCTATCGACGTAACGAAACTACAGTTGATATACCGCATCAGCAAGTTTCGTGGAACGTTATTATATTTGTGCACCGAGGATAATTATTCATGTTGATGGAACATGCCTGGCGGAAGTTACTGCGATCTGTGCCACTTTCAAATGCAAGCGCGCAGATTGAAAATCTCCGCGGAAAACGCATCTGGTTTATTAATGCAACTGATAAGTTATGAAATAAAGATTCAAGGGTGGAAGGTGCGATTTCATCTCAATGCGAGTCTGGACACGCTCAATAAATGTTGCGGTACATTCTTGTTTCTCGTACGCGCACATTATTAACTGCGTTATGTGCTCGCATCGTGAAATAAATTAGATTTCGAGTGCCGCGGATAAACTGCCATTCCTGTCGCGGCAACGGAATTTATGGCCGCAAGCCTTAAAGGTGCCACGTTCTACGTTATTAATGACTGGTTTGTGTTTAATGCGCGGCAGTCGCGCTCCCGCACGTATTCTTTATAATACGACCGTATCGATGGAAGAAAAATATTATTGGTCGGCCATTGATCTCGCTGGCAGCTTTGATGCGAGATTAGAACATATGACCTTTCTTGTCGCGCTGATTATTTTAATGTGAATAATTTTTCCTCATACGTAAAAAGGTATTTGTCGAAAGAGTTCCTTCTGCATACTTACCATTTCATTAAAATTTTATAAATTTTCATTAGTATTAAATATCAGTAAATTATTATTTAAATTAGCAATACATATAGTTTTTATTGAACAAATTTTTAAAAGCATTTTTAAAACAATTTATACTGTCGAATAAAAATAAAGGGGACATTTAACAAAATGCATAATAAAAAAGGCATAAGAGTCAAATGCGAAAATCGGTGCGCAAAAAATTTAAAAATATAATATAGTATAATATAAAAATATAATATAATATAAATCGAATTTATAATAAAATTAATTTACTTAAACAGAAAGCATAATTACTTTCAAAAGAAATAATTTAGATAATAATGTTAATCATATATTAAGATTTTTCTACATAATATTTATTTAAAGTTGTATATGTCTAACCGAAAATATTTGCTGTACAACCATTGATTTCATCGTTAACTATAATAGTCGTCTGAAATAAAACAGCAGCTCAGACATCCTAATTAGAATCGCGAATTCTCGATCGAACAACACTCACGTGTACTAGATACGTAGGTATCGGCACTTCGGTCGAAATTAAAACCCGCGTACTAATTAACGTAGATCGGATGTAATTACCGATGCTGAGAGAAGCCAAGTATCACTCTTGACGTCTCGAGTGCTTCGCGAAAATAGCGTGTTGGAAATCAACCACTGGTATCCCTATATGCATACGCTGATTTGGTATCCGCTCCACGTGTTCCCGATTGTCTTACATTCAACATTGCAAACGCGCACACGTGAAAACGCCGGGAAAGTCAGACGTAAAATGATAATTCCAGAAAAAAATAGCTAAAAGATATAGAAATGTCAAATTGTCGGTACGGAATCAAATAAAGGCATATACACGATATCAAATATTCCGCTTCCGTGAAATCCCGGATATCATTACTTTACGTTCGTATATCTCGGCGGTAGTCTCGTCACGTGATACACATCGAGAAAAATCTGATAGGGAGGGAATAAAATAGAATAAGAAGCAGTGCATCGCGTAGATATCACGCGGCTAGATTCCGCTGTTGGAAGTAGTGACGCAAGGAGTTAGCATATACTCTACAAATGTATACGGTGTTGGATATAAGAAAGAAAATAAAAACAAACTACGAGTGTTTCGTACTAAGGATCGGATTATGGAAGAGTTTTCTGGAATTCGAAAATTTCAAAACTCCTAAAAAAGATACCAAGTTTCGCGCTAACTTCTCATACGAATTTAGAACGCTGTGTGCTGAGAGCATGCATACCGATTACTTTCGCAGAGAGACCAGCGTGTAGCATCCTATGCCATCATCTAGCATTCTATTAATCTGAATCTGTAACTATGATGTGTGGTTTACGTATCACAGTAATGATATGAAACATCGAGTTTCCCGTTCTCCGTAGTGTGACAACTTTACGTTTCTATCACGATATTAATGGAATGTTGTTTCTGTCAGAAACGAGAAACTAGGAGAGACAGGACGCCATAAGTAAATATAATCCTTGCTCATGACTCAACGCGTGTGGAATTTCGTTTTGGATGCAAGAGAAGATACATTCCAGATATATGATGAGCTCCCGACACGGCATACATGATTGATAT